>Ga0206961_1071_pt1 | contig 25621 bp, 21 predicted proteins | sample Alteio_BWOrgHeat_30_FD_153238 | JGI IMG/M metagenome (GOLD analysis project Ga0206961, IMG submission 153238) | Enriched cells from forest soil in Barre Woods Harvard Forest LTER site, Petersham, Massachusetts, United States -... | ecosystem: Environmental > Terrestrial > Soil > Temperate forest >...
AAGGATCGAGGGCATGCCATCCCCCATCCCATCCGGGTTTCATAAAAGGATTAAAAATCAGGTCGTGCGATTCGGTGCCAATATTTCCAAAATCAACATAGGTGGGAGAAAGCGGATAACGCAGATAGAAATTATAAACTTCCGAATCTATTTTCTGCAGGCGGCTGGAATCCAGAAAACGATAAGTGACGCTGATGGTATCGTCTTTGCGGTGTTCGAGAGAATCTTTTCCACCGCCGCTGTTCATGTGACTGTACTTGGAAAAGGGATTGCCCTGGCCAATGGCTGACTGGCAACCAATGGATAAAACGATGATACAAACAAGTCCTCTCAGGGCGCGTCGCAGAATCCGGAAATTTGCCGGAAAATTAAACAATCCCCGCCTGCCCGCGCCTGATAAAACGTTAATATTCATATGGATGCCACCAGACCTTTGAAAATGGCCGTGAGTTTTGGCTCCGCCAGCCGCGCTTCATGTAAAACTTCTTCATGGGTAATGGCATTTTCTTCTTCTCGGATACCCATGTCCGTTATGATGCTCATCGCAAACACGTCCATACCCAGATGAACCGCCGCGATGGCCTCCTGCACGGTGCTCATACCAACGGCATCTGCACCTGCCAGGTGCAAGAATTTATATTCGGCACGGGTTTCAAAAGTTGGTCCCGTTACGCCGACATAAATTCCCTCTCTCAGTATAATTCCTTTTTCGCTGGCAATGGATTTTGCTTTTTGTATCAGATGTTTTTTATAAGGTTCACTCATGTCCGGGAAACGCGGACCCATTTTATCTTCATTGGGACCGATCAGCGGATTCAATGTAAAAAAACTGATGTGATCGGTGATGATCATCAGGTCACCTACTTTGAATGCGGGGTTCATTCCGCCGGCTGCATTGGAAAGCAAAAGGGTTTTTACGCCCAGAAATTTCATCAGCCTGACCGGAAACACCACCTGGTCCACTCCATATCCTTCATAATAATGGAAGCGCCCTGCCATGGCCACGATTCTTTTTCCTTCCAGCTTACCAAAAATAAGCTGACCGCTATGGCCCTTTACGGTTGAAACGGGGAAGTCGGGAATGGAAGCATAGTCGAGCTGAAATTCAATATCAATTTCCTTCGATAAATTTCCAATGCCACTTCCCAGCACAATCCCGACCGTGGGCTCATGCGGATAAGATTTTTTTATAAAGTCAGCTGTTTGCCGGAGGTGCCCGATCTGTGTTTCCGTCATAATTTCCCTGTATAAAACTTCAAAATTGGATCGCGCAAAGATAAGCCGCCCGGCCTTATCTGGGCAGTTTATCGGATGCGGGTATGGCGGAGTTCGAGCAGGTTGAGACCATTGGCTTCAAAGCCGCTGACGGCGGGGTTTACCAGATGAATGACCTGATCGTACCAAAGCGGTACAACGGGGGCATCGTTGATCATCATCTGATCCATCTGCCGGTACAGGCGATATCTTATGCTGTCGCTATTTTCAATCAGTGATTGTCTATAAAGGCGGTCAAATCCGGGGTTTTTATAGCGCGTATAATTCGGTGGTGCCGGATTTTCTGAATAAAATACACTCAGGTAATTTTCCGCATCAGGATAATCACCAATCCAGCTGCCCCTGAAAAACAAAGCCTGGGATTTCGCGGTCTCTTCCAGCAGCAGACTTTTCTGAGTAATATCCACCTGAATTTTGATGCCGATTTCTTCCAACTCACGGGCGATGAACCCGGCCAGATCGGCATAGGTGTCCACCGTTTTCAGTGTGATGAGGGGCAGTCCGGCTCCCAGGGGAAATCCCGCTTCTGCCAGTAAAGCCCTTGCGTGGATGGGATCGTAATGATATCCATGTACGCTGGCCGAATCAAAACTGGGAAGGCCCGGTGGAATAAATCCACTTTCTGCGGGCGTGCCGATGGAATTGCGCAGATACAACATCATCTTCCTCCGGTCGAAACCATAATTGATGGCCTGTCTTATTTTCAACAGTCTCAGGGGAGACGATTTTACGTTCGCCATGGTGCTGTCCACCACGAATCCGAGATATTCTGTATTCAGGTAAGGACTGGTGGAAAGTATGATTCGCCCCACCCAGTCTTTTTTCAATTCTCCTTTTTTATTCAGCACTTCATCTTTAAAAGAGGGATCGATATCATTCATGAAATCGAGGCGGTGCTGCTGGAGGAGCAAAAACTCAGTGGCCCGGTTATCGAAGAAACTGATCTTCACCGCATCCAGATAAGGAAGCCGGACACCTGCGCTGTCTTTCTCAAAATAATTTTCATTTTTTACGAGGATCAGGTCCTGGCCCTCTTCCCAGCTTTTGAACTGAAAGGGACCGGTGCCACAGGGATGGTTGCGAAAATCTTTTCCGAATTTCTCCACCACTTCGTGCGGCACGATTGAACAGTACTTCATGCTGAGCAGTCCGAGTATGGGATGAAAAGGCGTCAGCAGTCTCAGTTCAAAAGTGGAATCGTCCGGCGCACTGAATGCATCCATTCCTGAAATCCTTTCATTGAAAATCCAGGCGCCGCTGCTGGCTGTTTTCTTATCCAGAATCCGTGAAAGGCTGTAAACCACATCCGGAGCAATCAATCGTCGACCCCTGCCCTGTGGAAAGGCTTCATTGTCGTGAAAAAAAACATCCCGGCGCAGATGAAAGCGATACGCTTTCCGGTCTTCTGAAATTTCCCAGGATACGGCGATGGATGGCACAATATTCAGATGCGCGTCTGTTTGTACCAGTGTATTATAAATCTGGTGCACGGGCCAGATGATGGATTGATTCTTTGCAAATGCGGGATCGAGGCTGGCGATGCCGGTGGGTTCATTGTATCGAAAAACTTTTTTATTACTGGTTGATTTGGATAGACAGGCGGACAGCGAAAGCACGACGATTAAAATAAAAATGAAGATCTTGCCCTGGTGATTGATAATTTTCATCCGAACACGAAAATCGCATTTATGGTTCAACAGGCGAAAAGGATTTATTTACTGGTACTGATCAGTAACCTGTTTTTTTTAATAGCCGGTGCACAGGACGAAAAACCACAATTCACCCACGCGGATACTTTACGCGGATCCATGAACCCGGAACGGGCATACAATGTTTTAAAATACGACATCACCTGCACACCGGATTATGTAAATAAATCGATCACCGGAAAAAACATCATTACCTATATTGATTCGGGTCTTTCGCAAATGCAGATTGATCTGCAGACACCGCTGGAAATTGACAGCATTTTACAGGATGGTAAACACCTGAGCTTTCAAAGAGATGGAAATGCTTTTCATGTTGCGGTAAATACAAGCGGTGCCTCAAAACCATGTTTAACATGCAGGAAAACGCTGACTGTATTTTATCATGGGTTTCCACAGATTGCCAAACACGCTCCCTGGGATGGCGGATTTATTTTTACGAAAGACAGTCTCGGCCGGCCCTGGATGAGTGTTGCCTGTGAAGGCACAGGCGCCAGTGTATGGTATCCCTGCAAGGATTATCTCGGTGATGAACCCGACAGTGGTGCCCGGTTAACGATGATCGTGCCGGACAGCCTGGTGGCCATTGCCAACGGTCGCCTGACATACAGAGCGCCTGCCGGTAAAGGACTCTATGCCTGGACCTGGACGGTGGTGAATCCAATTAATAATTACAATATCATTCCTTATATCGGCAAGTATGTGAACTGGAAACAAATCTACTATGGACAAAAAGGAAGTCTCGACTGCAGTTACTGGGTTTTGGATTATGATGTGAAAAAAGCAAAAAAACATTTCCAGGGAGTTGATTCGATGCTGAGTTGTTTTGAGTACTGGTTTGGCCCCTATCCTTTTTATGAAGACGGCTATAAACTGGTGCAGGCGCCCTATCTGGGTATGGAGCATCAGAGCAATATTGCCTATGGAAATAATTTCCTGGAAGGTTACATGGGGCATGACTTGTCTGGAACCGGATGGGGACTCAAATGGGATTTCATTGTTGTGCATGAGAGCGGCCATGAATGGTTTGGAAACAACATTACCTGCAAGGACATTGCCGATGAATGGATTCATGAATCATTTACCAATTACAGCGAGACGCTGTACACGGGATTTTATTTCGGGAAGAATGCGGGAGATGCGTATTGTATTGGTACACGAAAAGGCATCTTAAATTTGCTTCCGATCATTCAGTATTATGGCGTGAATCATGGCCCGGAGGGCACGGACGAATATTATAAAGGCGGAAATATGATTCATACCATCCGGCAGGTAATTCACAATGACGAAATATTCAGAAAGGTGATGCGCGGGCTGAATCAGAACTTTTATCATCAGACCGTCACGGCACTGGAAATTCAGAACTACATCAATAAAATATCCGGCATCGATTTCACGCCGGTGTTTAATCAGTACCTGCGATCAAAAAACATTCCTGAACTGGAATATAAAATTGAAAACAATGAACTGAATTATCGCTGGACAAAATGCAATTCCGATTTTAACATGCCCCTGCGGGTGGATATCGGTGGTGAGCGCTGGCTGAAGCCGGTTACTGACTGGAAGAAAGAGAAGCTGCCCAAAGGCATCAATCCCGTATTACAGATTGATAAAAATTTTTATGTTCTTGCCCGAAATACAAGTGCAAACCCTTAAACCGGTCATTTGACCTAAATCCTTCATCTTTGCAGCGCAACTTTTTCCTGCTATGAGCGATATACGGCGGCAAAGCATTCTTTCATCCGGTGTTATCTACCTGGGCTTTGCGCTGGGCTTTTTAAACACTTATCTGTTTACCCGTCAGGGAGGATTTACCCAGTCTGAATACGGATTGTATGGAACACTAATGGGTGTTGCCAACATCATCAACTCTTTCGCCAACCTGGGTATGCAGGCGTATATTTTAAAATTCTATCCTTATTACCAGGACAATTTAAAAGTCAGGAATAACGATATGCTGGCCTGGGCCTTTGTAACATCCATCCTGGGGTTCATCATGGTGTTGTCTGCCGGATATATATTCAAAGATCTTGTCGTCAGAAAATTTTCAGAACATTCTCCTGACTTTGTAAAATATTATGCCTGGGTATTCCCGTTGGGATTTGGCCTTACCATGTATTCCATTCTGGAAGCTTATGCGTGGCAGTTAAAAAAATCGGTGCTGACCAATTTCCTTCGTGAAATGTTGTTCCGGATTATAACATCCATACTGGCGATTTTTTTCTTTCTGCATTTGATTCGCGATTTTGATTTGTTTATCAAATTATTCGCGATGACGTATATTTTACTGGCGCTTATACTACTGATCATTCTCATACGCGCAGGTGATATTCATCTCACACTTCGGGTCAGCCGGGTGACGAAAAAGTTCTTTAAGAAAATAATACTACTCTGTTCGTTTATCTGGGGCGGCGGGCTGATTCAGAATATTGCGGTGGTTTTTGATATGCTGGTTATTTCGGCTGTGATTCCCAACGGACTTGCCTGGGCCGGCATATTCAGTCTGGCACAAAATATTGCCAGTCTGATTCAGGCGCCCCAGCGGGGCATTATCGGCGCTTCGATCAGTCACCTGTCAAGGGCTTGGAAGAATAAAGACATGTCGCGCATACAGCTTATCTACCAGCGTTCGTCCATCAATCAGTTGATATTTGCCTGCGGTATTTTCGTTTTGATCTGGCTGAATTTCACAGACGGCGTAAAAAACTTTCATCTTCAGCCTGCTTACGATCAGGCCAAACCCGTTTTTTTATTTCTTGGGCTTTGGCGCATTGTGGATATGGGTACGGGTGTGAACTCCCAGATAATTGGAACATCCACTCTCTGGCGATTTGAATTTTTCACCGGCATGATATTGCTTGCCATCACACTGCCGCTGAATTATCTGCTGGCAAAAAAACTCGGTGTGGTGGGACCGGCCATTGCCACGCTGATTTCTTATACTATATATAACACGATTCGATATGTGTTTCTGTTAAAAAAATTCCGTCTGCAGCCTTTTAATTATAAAACCGGGCTCACGCTGTTGCTCGCACTGGTGGGCTATTATCTTAGTTATATATTATTCAGTCATATACATGGATTTCTGGCAATGGCATTGCGATGTGTTTTATTTGTACTCATATATGTGTCCGGCATACTCCTGTTAAAATTATCTCCCGATCTGATTCCGGTATGGAATACTTTGAAAAAGAAAGCGGCGATTCCTTATCTTCGCAGCCGCAAATAAGACAAGTTCTTTACCATGATCACGAGACGAAACATCAGGGTCAAAATAATGCAAACCCTGTACGCCCTGGAGGCACAGGAAAATCAAAAGACAGCAGATGCGCAAAGGATCCTGCAAAAACATTTTGATCAATCCAGGCAACTGCTGATTTACCTCATTTATTTTCTTACAGAACTTGCGCGGTATGCTGAAACAGATTCACTGCGTCGTTCTTCCAAACACCTTCCTTCCGAACTGGATAAAAATGTAAATACCAAATTAGCCGGCAACCAGTTGCTCTGGAAAATGCTGGAGCAGGAATCTTATCAGAAAATAATCAAGAAAGACAAACCCGAACTCAATGATCATATTGATATGGTTCGGAAATTATACCTCGAACTGAAAGAAACAGAAGACTATAAATCCTATATCTCCGAGAACAGCCGGGATAAGAAGCCGGAAAAAGAAATCCTCGAGTATATATTCAACGATTTTATGCTGGCCAATGAGTCGTTCGAATCTCATCTGGAAGAAATATTTCCAAACTGGGGCGATGATGCAGAGATGATGCAGAAACTGGTGACCGGTTACCTGAATAAAACAACCGCATTTAATTTTGAAGAAATTGTGAGTCCGGATAAATTATTATTCGCCCGTGGGTTGCTGGCTGCTGTTCTGGAGAAAAAAGAAGTGACGATGGATTTGATCCGGCCCAAATTAAAAAACTGGGATGCAGACCGCATTGCCACGCTTGATATGATTTTCATGCAGATGGGCGTTTGCGAATTTCTCTTTTTTGAAACCATCCCGCCGAAAGTGACCATCAATGAATACATTGATCTGGCCAAGGAATACAGTACGCCGCTGAGCGGGCAGTTTGTAAATGGCATATTGGATAATATTCATAAGGATCTGGTTACAGAAAACAAGATGCATAAGGTGAATTTTAAAGCCACCTGATCCATCAATGATTTTTTATATAGGTTTGCAAAAAATTACGGTCTGATGCGCGTTCCTGTTTTGGTTTTTGTGTTGGGTATTTTTGGCGTTTCCTGCGGGGAACATGATGTAAAGTCAACGGGCGGTATCTCTATGCAGCTTCCGAAGGACAGCACCCAGTATACAAAAATCACCTGGCTGGATTCAACGGAAAGGGACTTTGGAACCATTCCTGAGGGTCAGAAACTGGAAGTCGCGTTTCGATTTTTAAATGCGGGCAGCAAACCACTGATCATCGCACGCGTGCAGCCAAGTTGTGGTTGCACGGTAGCAGAGCAGCCGGATGAACCCATACTGCCGGGAAAAGAAGGCGTTATCAAAGCATCCTTCAACAGCGAGGGAAGGGTTGGAATCAATCACAAAAAAATTTATGTGATTGCAAACACCCAGGGAACACAAAGCAATGAAGTCAACTTCAGTGTTTTGGTGCAGAAGAAAAAATGGTAAGCACAGATATTCAAATAAAAACAATACAATGAGCACTTCAGTTATTTTATTACAGTCAGCGCCCGGTGGCGGCAGTTTACAATTACTTCTCCTGGGAGGTATGATTCTCGTGTTCTGGTTATTCATGATCCGTCCACAGGCCAAAAAAGCAAAACTGGCAAAGACTTTCCAACAGAATATGGGCAAGGGCGATAAAATTGTTACCATCGCAGGCATCCATGGTACCGTTAATAAAGTAAATGAAGATGGCACCACGATTATGCTTGAAACCAGTCCCGGCAGCTATATGAAAATTGAAAAAAGCGCGATCTCCATCGAATGGACACAAAATATCAATAAGGCTGCACTGGCCGTTCCCGATAAAAAATAGTTGAGTTTATCATTTGAACGCTCCCGTTTCGGGGGCGTTCTTTTTTTGATCTAACTTGTTGTATGCTTAAAATCGGACTGACCGGAGGCATTGGCTCAGGAAAAACGACTGTCGCACAAATTTTCACGGTGCTGTCGGTGCCGGTTTATTATGCTGACGAGGCTGCGAAAGAGCTGATGAACAATAGTGAAGATCTGAAAGAGCAGATCATCCAGGCTTTCGGTTACCAGAGTTATAAAGAAGGAAAACTGGACCGGGCATATATAGCCAACATCGTATTCGCCGATGAGAAAAAACTGGATCTGCTGAATTCCATCGTGCATCCCGCAACCATACAGGATGGGGAAGACTGGATGAAAAAACAAAAAACACCCTACGCAATTAAAGAAGCGGCCATCATCTTTGAAGCCAGGCTGGAAAATAATTTCGATTACATCATCGGTGTGACCGCCCCCGAAGCGCTACGGCTGCAGCGGGTGGTTGAAAGAGATCGTTCATCTGAGGAGAAGGTGCTTGAACGCATGCATCAACAGATGGATGAAAAGGAAAAAATGGAACGCTGTGATTTTGTGATTGTAAATGACGGAGTCCAGGCGGTGTTGCCGCAGGTACTGGCGATTCATGAAAGCCTCTTGAAAAAGGCAAGTCTGAAAGTGTGAAAGTCAGAATGTGTGGATAATTTCACTTCCAGACCTCCAGACTTCCAGACTACTTCAGTTTCGCAAGCGCATCAGCAATCCGCTGCCAGGCTTTTTCAATATTCGCCATGCTGTTCGCGAATGAAAAACGAATGCATTTTGGTTCTCCAAACGCGTCGCCCATTACGGAGGATACATGCGCCGTATTCAACAAATACATGCAGAGATCGTTGGAGTTGGTGATTTTATTTGTCCCGTCTGATTTTCCAAAGTAATAAGAGATATCGGGGAAGATATAGAAAGCGCCTTCGGGATTGTATGTGATGAACCCGGGAATTTTTCCAACGAGTTCCATTGTTTTCGCTCTTCTTCTGGTGAATTCCTCTACCATCAGGTAGCTGGGTTTCAGATCCGTCGTCAGAGCGATCACGGCGGCTTTCTGCGTGATGGAATTGGTGGCACTGGTAAACTGACCCTGCAATTTTTCCGTGGCTTTCGCAATTTCCACCGGCGCTGCAATATAACCCAGTCTCCAGCCGGTCATCGCGAACCCTTTACTCAATCCGTTCACTATGATGATCCGGTCTTTCAAGTCTGAAAACTGCGCGATGCTTTCGTGTTTTCCCACATAATTGATGTACTCGTAAATTTCGTCAGAGATGATAGCTACTTCGGGATGTTTTCTAAAAACATCGGCCAGACTTTCGAGTTCTTTCTTACTATATACAGCTCCTGACGGATTGCAGGGAGATGAAAATAAAAACACTTTTGTTTTCGGCGTGATGGCTGCTTCCAGTTCTGCGGCTGTAATCTTAAATCCGGATTCCAGTGTGGTATGCACTTCCACCACTTTACCGCGGGCAATTTTTACCAGTTCAGAATAGGTTACCCAGTATGGAGTCGGAATGATCACTTCATCGCCGTCGTCTACCAAAGCCAGAATCACATTGGCCAGACTTTGTTTGGCTCCGGTTGAAGTAACAATTTCTTCCGGTTTATAGTCCAGATTATTATCTCTCTTTAGTTTCTCACAGATTGCCTGACGAAGATCCAGGTAACCAGGTACCGGCGTATAATGACTCCAGTTGTCGTCGATTGCCTTTTTGGCGGCGTTCTTAATATGTTCCGGCGTGTCGAAATCCGGTTCACCCAGACTCAGATCAATAATATCAATGCCCTGAGCGCGTAATTCGCGGCCCAGTTTTGCCATTTTTAAAGTTTCCGGTTCACTGAAACGCGAGAGAATGGAGGATAGTTTCATATTTTATTATTGCGGCCGCGAAGTTATTGAATTTTTTAAAATGAAACGAGAAGGCTTTAATTGAGTGGGACTGTCTTCAACTGTAATTTATATAATCCGGTATCTACATTTGTGAAACCCAGCAGATTAAAATTGTAGTTGTATAAAACACTAATCGGGTAATTTCCAAGATATCGGAAATTGGAACTGTCACTGGTTGGTCTTGCGCTATCCAGATACGCAAAAATATTATAATTACCTGCCAGAAGAGTTTGAAATGTATACGCTGCCGGATTGGGATTATATCCTACAAAACTTTCAGGAAAGAATGAAACCGTATCGATGGCTAAACTGTCTGCTCTGGTATTGACCAGCAATAACCCAAAAGGCGAAGGTGAGAAATTCATATACCTTATCGAAACGGTCGTGTCTGAATTAAGTGGCGGATTATCCTGTAAAATGATCATGCTTTTTGAATTTGCACCCAGTGCATTCAGCGTATCATAGATGTAAATGCTGTAGTAGGCCCCCTGACGAAAACTGGAAAATCCGGTTAAAAAAGTATCGACATTGTTTTGTTCAAAAATGGATGTGTTGCTAATCTGAGAGGTGACAGTTACGTAGGGATATCCTGTTGCTGAATCAAACGGTATTGCAGAAAATACTGTATCGCCATTTATTTCTAAAGTCAGCGGATTTACATTATAAGCATAATGAGTAAAAGATACAAAAGCCTTATTCCCGTTGATATCGGCTGATTTGTTACACGAAAACACAAATATCAGGCTGAGGGCGAAGAGTTTAGGGCTCAGGACGCACAGGTAGGGGGCACTACAAAGGGAGCGAATCTTGTTCAAAATCATGAATTCCTGCGGATTATTTTGATTTTATCTTTTCAAAGCGTGAAAGTAGTAAAACAAGGCTTCTTATCCATCGTCTTAACATTTTAGTTATCAATTGGAAAACCTATCTTTGCCGCCTTAAAAAAACCGAAAACCAATGAGAGCGCTGGTTAGCATATTTGCAGGCTTACTGATTGTTATTTCCCTTTACCAACTGTCTTTTACCTGGTTTGTGAATAGCCATGAATCTGCGATGACGCAGAAAGCCGAACGATTTGTCAAAAATAATTTTCCCGCAGCCACTACCAAATATCCAGGTGATAAAGATGCACAGGTACTGTATCAGGACAGTCTGAACCTGCTGGTGCGTGCACGTACCCAAAGATTGCTGGATTCCACCAAGGACACCAAGATCACCTGGTGGGGAACTACCTACCAGAAATCGAAAGAAAGCGAATTGTTGCTGGGACTGGATTTACAGGGCGGCATCAACGTTACCCTCGATATCGAACTGGAAGGTTTGATAAAGGGCCTCGCCAACAATCCCCGCGATGCAAACCTGGTGAAAGCCATTCAGGTTGCAGATCAGAAAAAATTAACCAACGGGGGCGCCAACTTCATCGATCTGTTTGCAACGGCATTCAGGGAAGTGAGTCCCGGTGTTAAACTCGCACCGTTGTTTGCCAATACAAACAGAAATAAACTGAAGTTTGAATCTTCCGATGCAGAAGTAGTCCGTTACCTGCACGATCAGGCTTCTGCCGGAATGAAACAAACCTTCCAGGTCCTCACAAAACGTATTGATAAATTCGGCGTTTCCCAGCCCAATATTCAGCTGGATGAAAACAAAGGAATCATCAGTGTGGAACTGGCTGGTGCCACTGATCCGGATCGTGTAAGAAAATACTTACAGTCTTCTGCCAATCTGCAATTCTGGGAAGTGTATAATATTTCTGAATTGTCGAATGCCATGCAAAACGCAGATAGGGTTTTGCAGAGATACCTGAATGGCGTGAAAGATTCTGCCCTGCTGTCTAAACAGGATTCCACATCAGATACGACCGCAGGTGCACTCAACCGCAATGCACTGGTGCGCATTATGCATTTTATTCAGCCAACACAGGATGCCAAGGGTCAGGTTCGATATGCTTCTGCTATTGCTACTCCCCTGCTGAAAGACACTTCTGCGATCAATACCTATTTAAATATTCCGGTGGTTCGTAATCAGTTTCCGACGAACATGAAATTCCTGTGGGGTAAACAGGAAACCGACGATAATGGCAAAGCATATCCCTACCTGGAATTGTATGCCATTAAAACCATCCCGGGAAGCGATAAGGCCAAACTGGAAGGTGAAGTAGTTACAGATGCCCGTCAGGATTATGATCCGGTGAGCGGCGGCGTGGTGGTTGAAATGAGCATGAACAAACACGGCGCGGATGTATGGTCCAAGATGACGACAGATAATGTGGGACTTCCGATTGCCATTACACTGGATGACGTGGTTTATTCTGCCCCTTTTGTGAACGGACCGATTACCGGAGGCAATTCCCAGATTTCGATGGGAAATAAAAATTCCGGGCAGAGTGTGGTGGAAGCCAATGACCTGGCCAATATATTAAAGAGCGGTAAGCTGAATGCACCTGCACGCATTGTTCAGGAACAGGTGGTTGGCCCTACGCTGGGTAAGGCGGCTGTGAAAGGCGGCGCCCTGGCATTTGGTATTTCATTCCTGGTGATCTTCACCCTGATGCTGGTATATTATAATACCGCCGGCTGGGTGGCGAACATCGCGCTGATATTAAACTTACTTTTTACGATTGGTATTTTGAGTGCCATGCATGCCACTCTGACGGCGCCGGGTATTGCCGGTCTGGTATTGACGATCGGTATGGCGGTGGATACGAACGTAATCATATTTGAAAGAATTAAGGAGGAACTCACGCGGGGTAAGAGTTATCAGCTGGCGGTGAATGACGGATACCGTCGTTCCCTGGCTCCGGTACTCGATGCCCACGTTACCACATTCCTGACGGCAGCCATTCTTGCTTACTTTGGTTTGGGGCCGGTACTTGGATTTGCCACTACGCAGATGCTGGGTATTGCCCTGTCGTTGTTTTGCGGTATCCTGGTATCCAGACTGGTAACCGATTTCTATACAAATAAAAACAGGCATTTTAAATACTTCACGCCCATTTCACAGAAGGTATTCAAACACGCGAACTTTAAGTTCATCGAATACCGGAAAGTGACTTATATGATATCTGCCGTGGTGCTGGTGCTTGGTATCGCCGCGTATTTTCACGGGTTCCAGAAGGGAGTTGAATTTTCCGGAGGAAGAAGTTATATCGTCAACTTTCACAAACCGCTGAATGAGCAGGAAGTAAAAGATGCACTGAACGTACAATGGGGAAAATTTCCTGAAGTAAAGACCTATGGCTCCAATCAGCAGTTCGAGATCACGACTGATTATCTCGTAAACCGGGAAGGTTCTTCTGCCGACTCGATCGTAGCAAATAAAATGTTTACGGGTCTGCAGAAATTCTTACCGGCAGGAACAACTGCGCAGGAATTTACACAGACAAATAAATATATCCAGCAGTCTAAGAAAGTGGGCGCTTCCATTTCAGACGATCTGAAAGCCGGCGCTGTGAAAGCAACCATCTTCGCCCTGATATTTATTTTCATTTATATATTTATTCGTTTTCGCGACTGGAGATATTCTCTGGGTACCATCATCGCGCTGATGCATGACGTACTGGTCGTACTCGCGGTATATTCTTTCCTGCCTGCCATCGTTCCTTTTCCATTGGAAATAGACCAGCATTTCATTGCCGCGATACTTACCGTGATCGGATTCTCGATGAATGATACGGTAATCGTATTCGACAGGATACGGGAAGACAGTCGCACATTGCGTGGAAAAACTAAAGCGGAGATTATTAATAAAGCTGTGAATGAAACATTGCCGAGAACCATCATGACTTCCCTCACCGTTTTTCTGACGATTCTTATCCTGTTCCTGGTAGGTGGTGAAGTGACCAAAGGATTTGCCTTTGCGATGTTGATCGGTGTAATAACCGGTACGTATTCTTCTATTTTTGTCGCCGCACCGATACTGATCGACATGGCCAGAAAGAGACCGCTGGGTGCTGCTGATGCAGAATCGTTAAAACCCATAATAAAAAAACAACCCGTGGCTTTGAAGCCGAACGCTTAACGCCGAACGCCCAACGCTGAACGCTGAACGCTGAACGCCTAACGCCCAACGCCGAACGCCTAACGCTGAACGCGGCCGGCCAGATAAAAAAAACCTCTCAGAATTTGTGAGAGGTTTTTATTTTTTATTAATTCACCAGTATCCACTGGGTAATGCACGTTGAGCGTTAAGCGTTCGGCGTTGGGCGTTAGGCGTTCAGCGTTCAGCGTTGGGCGTTTAGCGTCGGGCGTTTACACCGCTCTGTGATGGTGATGCGGATGCACGGGTCTGCCGTGATAATGAGCATGATGGTATCCGCGATGATACGCATGATGGTAACGCTGGTGGCCATAGTGCCTGTTATGCGTATACCGATGATGATAATGGGCATGTGCATGATGCATGGGCGGTCGCGGTGGATGATGCCTTCCAGAACCATCAGCTTCCGAAGGCTGACAGAATGCAAATACCGAGCTCAATAGCAGACAGGTTAAAACGGATATGATTTTCATTTGTAAGGATTTTTTAGTTTTCATTCTACTGCCGGTGTCATTTGCAGCCGGACTCTATTTTTTGTTCTCCTTATAACGCTTATCAGCGGTGCCGTCTTTTTTAGTGTGAACAGTAGCCGGCGCTGCCTTGGCGGCATCCTTGTTTGACTTATAACGCATATCGGCTGTTCCGTCTTTTTTGGTTGGACCAGCCGTCGTGGCTGGTTTTGCAGTCGTGGCGGTTGTAGCTGGCTTCGTCGTGGTTGTTTTCTTTGCCTTGGCTGGCGTAGCTTGCGCAGGTGCGGTTTGTGCGTGAGAATAAACCTGCATTCCGATCAGAAAGACAAAAGCGAGGAGCATTTTTTTCATAAAAGAGCAATTATTGTTACTCTAATGTAAAAAATCAGGCAGGGATACCCAAATCAAATTGTCCACGAAATGTGCATTTTAGCTTGAAATTCAACTCTTTAACTGCTAGTTAACCATTTTTGTAATTTTATAGGACAGAAACTATCTCAATTTTGCGTTTTCAATTTTTTCACCCATGAGGTCATCGATTCTGAAATGGCTGGTTTTGTCAGCAACTGTGTTAATCGGTCTCATCGTGATCGTACAGCTTTACTGGCTCACGAAGGTGTATTCCTTTGAACAAAAGCAGTTTAACAACAACGTCGTAAAAAGTATCCGGGCGGTATTCGAAGATCTTGAAATGAACGATAACCCGAATCAGACGCTGCAGCAGCTGATTCACAATCCGGCCGACGACTATTACATGTTTAAGGCAGATACGATACCAGAGCAGGACTCCCTCACGCACTACATGAGAAAAGAATTCAGTGATTTTGATGTGATGACGGACGTAAAACTGGGCGCTTACAGCAGCAGCCTTAAAAAATATGTTTACGAGGATTATATACCTACTGCAGCCTCCGGATTTCATATTACACCAGCCCTCGGATTACCCGTCTATTCGCAGGACTATGATCACATCCTGCTGTACTTTCCCCACCGGTCACAATACATTCTGGGAGAGATGAATTTCTGGATTATCAGCAGTGTGGCCCTTTTTCTGGCGCTGATCGGGCTTGCCATCAGTCTTTTTTATTTTTACAGACAGAAATTTCTGGCCGAAGTGCAAAAGGATTTTGTAAATAACTTTACACACGAATTCAAAACACCGCTGGCTGTTATCAGAATTGCGTCCGACGTGCTTGCCCAGAATGATATCACTGAAAAACCGGACAGACTGAAGCGGTATTCGTCTATTATTCAAAATCAGACCACCCATCTGCAAAACCAGGTGGAAAAACTATTAAAGTCTGCCTCCGCCGAAAATAAAAAATTCCCGATCGATAAGGAAACTGTTAAACCCGCCCGTCTGATCGAACAGGCACTGAATAAACTGCAGCCTTTGATAGAGCAGAAACAGGCAAGAGTTGATTTGAAAGTGGAGAACTACGAAACCAATATCCATGCAGATGAGGGTCACCTGGAACTGGCCATTATCAATATTCTGGAAAACGCATTGAAATATTCCAACGCACCCCATATTATCGTTGAAACCGGCAAAGAAGAATCGGATTATTTTATTTCGATAAAGGACAATGGAATTGGCATTGAAAAAAAATATATCAAGAATATATTCAAAAAGTTCTACCGGGTGCCCACCGGTAATGTGCATGATGTAAAAGGCTTTGGACTAGGGCTAAATTTTGTTAAAAGAATTGTAGACGGGCACGATGGAAGGATCCGGGTAAAAAGTTTGCCCGGCATCGGAACCGAATTCCGCATGCTCATTCCTTTTTAACATTGTATCAAATCAGGAAATCACTCAAATGAATACAAAATCAAAAGTACTGTTAGCAGAAGACGACCTTTCACTGGGTTATGTGATCAAGGATAATCTGGCCGATGCCGGATATGAAGTAGTGCTCTGCGCCGACGGTCAGGCAGCCATTGATAAATTCAGCAAAGAGAGTTTCGATATCTGTCTGCTCGACGTGATGATGCCCAATAAAGACGGCTTTGCCGTAGCCAAAAAAATACGTCAGCAAACCGATCAGGTACCCATTTTATTTATCACTGCCAAATCGCTGGAAGAGGACCGGATCCATGGATTTGAAGTGGGTGCAGATGATTATATCGTAAAGCCCTTCAGCATGCAGGAACTGCTCCTTCGCATTGATGTATTTCTGAGAAGAACCAAAAAAATGCACTCGGAAAAATCGGTCAGTTTTCAGATCGGTAAAATGAAATTTTCTTTTAACGACCTCAAGTTGTCAGTAGGTACAAATGCTTATAACATGACGCAGAAGGAAGCTGAGCTGCTTTTATTTTTGTGTGAACATCCGAACCGGATTCTGAAGAGAGAAGAAGTGCTGTTGAATGTATGGGGGAAAGACGATTATTTCCTGGGCAGAAGTATGGATGTTTTCATTACAAAACTGAGGAAATATTTTAAAGGAGATACTACGGTAAACATTGAAACAATACATGGCATGGGATTCCGTTTAAATGCCACTGTTCAATAAACCATTCGGCAGAATTATCAGATAAAATAAACATGTCACTCAAACCCTTCGTACTCATATTTTTTATCCTTTGGATCAACCTGGTTTCGGGCCAGGTGCATTCAGATACCTTAAGAATTAACCTGGACAGTGCAGAAAAATTATTCCTGGGAGGCAACTTCAACCTGCTCGCACAGAAATATAATATCCAGGCCCAGAAAGCACAGGAGATACAGGCAAAATTGTATCCCAATCCCAATCTTTCGGTTTTTTACAGTTTGTATAATACGCAGACAAAAAAATTCTTTCCTGTCGGCTCCGGAACGTCCGGCGGAGAATTATCGGGTCAGCTTTCGCAACTGATCTATCTGGCTGGACAAAGAAACAAACAGGTGAAAATTGCTGAAGCAAATTCGCGGATCGCGGAATATCAGTTCTATGACCTGATCCGCACATTGAAATACACCCTGCGCACAGATTTCTACAATATTTATTTTCTCCTGCATTCAGCGGCCGTTTATGATGAAGAAATTAAATCGCTGCAGCAGGTAGTCGGCGCTTTCGAAGAACAGGAAGGCAAGGGATATATAGCAGAAAAAGAAGTGATCCGGATAAAGGCACAACTTTATACATTACTGGGAGAATACAACAGCCTGATCAATCAGATCAATGATCAGGAAAGCGAGCTCCGTCTTGTTCTGCAGGTGAAAGGATCATTCATTCGTCCCGAACTGGACTCAGCAAAACTCAGCAGTTTCAGTCCGGATACTTATTCCCTGGCGACGTTGCTGGACTCTGCTTATAAGAACCGTTCTGATCTGCTGATTGCCCGAACGACAACAGAAGCCAGTAAGCTGAATTATAACTATCAGAAAGCACTCGCGGTTCCCAACCTTACACTGGCACTGGCTTATGATCAGCAGGGCAGTTATATCAACAACCTGACCAGTCTGGGTGCCGCCATCGATCTGCCTTTTTTTAACCGCAACCAGGGAAATATAAAGACTGCAAAAATTATGACGGCTGCCAATAGTGCGCTGCAGCAAAGCACAGAAGCAACCGTTCAGGAAAATGTGTCCCATGCACTGGAAAAAGCCTTTGCCAATGATAAGATGTACCGGACCATTGATCCTAAGTTTTTAAAAGATTTCGACCATATGCTGCATGAGGTGCTGACCAACTATGAAAAGAGAAATCTAACGCTGCTGGATTTTCTAGACTTTTACGAATCATATAAAGACAATATTCTTTCCTCAAACGGTATTCAGTTTGACCGGATCAGTGCTTTTGAAGACATTAATTATTATACCGGAACCGAATTCTATCAACCATAACAACTTATATGCAAGTTCAATATAAAATACTGCCCGTTTCCCTCCTGCTGTTGATGGCATTTGGGTTCACATCCTGTAAGAACAACACCGTACAGGAAGAAGAAAAAAAAGGATACGTACTCCCCGATTCACTTTTAAAAACGATCGCTATCGATACCGTCAGCAATTCACAGGTGATGAATACCCTGACGCTGACAGGCAAAGTGGATTTCAATGAGGACAATGTAATTAAAATGTTTCCAACCATCAGTGGTCAGGTTTCCGAAATAAAAGTAATGCCGGGTGACTACGTAAAAAAAGGGCAGATACTGGCGGTTATTCGCAGCTCCGATATGGCCGGCTACAGCAATGATTTTGTGACAGCCAAGTCCAATGTGGAAATTGCAAAGAAATCACTGGACGCTACCAACGACATGTATAAAAGCGGGCTTGCTTCCCAGAGAGATCAGCTTACAGCTGAAGAAGGTTATAACCAGGCACTTTCGTCCTTTGAAAAAGCGAAAAGGGTTTTGAATCTGAATGGAGGAAGTATGACTGGTGAATACACATTAAAATCGCCGATCGACGGTTTTGTGGTAGACAGACAGGTGAATAACAATATGATGATCCGTTCTGATAATGCCACCGCGCTCTTTACGATCTCTGATTTAAAAAATGTTTGGGTGATGGCCAACGTGTATGAGTCCAACATTTCGCTCGTTAAAATGGGCGACAGCGTGAACATCTACACGCTCTCCTATCCGGGCAAAATCTTTCGCGGCAAGATTGATAAGATTATGAATGTGCTGGATCCTTCCAATAAAGTAATGAAACTGCGGATCGTTCTTTCCAATCCGGGCTATCTGCTGAAACCGGAAATGTTTGCCAGTGTGGTTGTAAATACAACAGAAAATAAAAGAATGACGATCATCCCTTCCCGGGCACTCATCTTCGATCACAGTCAGTATTACGTCCTGGTTTACAAATCACCTTCAGACATTACGATAAGGCCGGTGCAGGTTGCCAATACAGTTGGAGACAAGTCTTACATATCTGTAGGACTTACGGAAGGTGAACACCTGATAGGAACGGAAGCTTTATTAATTTACCAGGAACTGAACAGCTAGAACAAATCCGATCTGATGAACAAGACACTTAAAAGTATTCTGGCATTTTCACTTAAGAATAAATACTTCATTTATTTTGCCACCATCATCATGGTAATCTATGGCATTATTACGTTCGTTAATATGCCCATTGAAGCATTCCCGGATGTTACCAATACGGAGATCACCGTGATTACACAATGGCCTGGCCGAAGCGCTGAGGAAGTAGAAAAATTCGTAACGATCCCATTGGAAATCGCACTGAATCCGGTGAACCGCAAAACGAGTCTTCGCTCAACCAGCATTTTCGGATTATCCGTCGTTAAACTGATATTTGAAGATGACGTGCAGGATACCTATGCCCGTACCCAGGTAAACACGATGATTCAGAGCGTGGAACTACCTGACAATATACAGCCGCAGGTTCAGCCACCCACCGGGCCAACGGGAGAAATATTCCGTTACACGCTACGCAGTTCGTTTCCGCGACCCCAGGGAACTAAAGACATTACAGGACTGGACAGTTGACCGTGAACTCCGGTCTGTTCCGTGCATTGCAGACATCGTAAGTTTTGGAGGTTCCGTGAAGTCATATGAAATACAGCTGAACCCAAAAAAAATTGCCGGTCTGGGAATTACACCACTGGATGTGTCTACGGCCGTTAGTAAAAGTAATATCAACATCGGCGGCGATGTGATCAAGAAAAATAACCAGGCATATATTGTTCGCGGTATTGGATTGCTGAATGATATCAATGAAATAAAAAACATTTTCGTCACGAATATCAACGGGCTCCCTGTTCTGGTAAGAGATATTGCAGACGTTGAAATATCCGCATTGCCCAGGCTGGGTGAAGTGGGCCGCTCCGATGCAATAGACAGCAGTAAAACCCGGACGGTGACAAGTGATGATGATGCCGTGGAAGCCATCGTGCTCATGCGTAAAGGAGAGAACCCGGATAAGGTGATCAAGGCCCTTAAATTAAAAATTCAGAAATTAAATGACCGGGTGTTACCTCCGGATGTAAAAATTGTTCCGTTTTACAACCGGGAGGAGCTGATCCATTATGCAACCCACACGGTGATGCATAACCTCATCGAAGGCATACTGCTGGTTACCTTAATTGTGTCGCTGTTCATGTTCAACTGGCGCACGACCCTGATCGTCTCCATGATCATTCCGCTTTCTTTGTTATTTGCATTTATATGTCTTCATTTCATGGGCATGTCGGCCAACCTGCTTTCCCTGGGAGCCATTGACTTCGGGATCATCATTGATGGTGCCGTGGTGATGGTGGAAGGTTTATTTGTTATGCTGGATCAGCAGGCGCGGGTGATCGGAATGGACCGGTTTAATAAACTGGCCAAGATGGGTATGATCAAGAAAAAAGGTTCCGAACTGGCCAAGTCTATTTTCTTTTCCAAGATCATTATCATCACGGCCCTTCTGCCAATATTTTCATTCCAGAAAGTAGAGGGAAAAATGTTTTCACCCCTTGCTTATACGCTTGGCTTTGCCCTGCTCGGTGCGCTGATTTTTACACTCACACTGGTTCCTGTGCTCGTTAACGCACTATTAAATAAAAATGTAAAAGAAAAACACAATCCGTTTACCCATCTGCTGACTGGTTGGGTGATGAATGGTTTCCGGTTTGTATTTCGGAACAAGCGGCTGGCACTGGGCGTTTCCATTGTGTTTGTGGTAATTGGTTTTTATTCGTTTAAATTTCTGGGATCAGAATTTTTGCCGGAACTCAATGAAGGGTCTCTATGGGTAAGAGCTACGATGCCCTATAGCATTGCCCTCGACAAATCTGTGCAGGTGGCCAATCAGATGCGGGGCATCATGATGCAGTTTCCGCAGGTGAGAAAAGTAGTTTCGCAAACGGGCCGACCCGACGATGGTACTGATGTTGCCGGTTTTTATAACAATGAATTTGATGTGTCCCTTTATCCGCAGGAAGAATGGAGCCCCAAAATATCCAAGGATGAACTGATCGAGCGAATGAGAAAATCGCTGTCCGTTATCCCCGGTGCTGAACTTAATTTTTCGCAGCCGATCATGGATAATGTGGAAGAAGCCGTATCGGGTGTTAAGGGATCTATTTGCGTGAAGATATTTGGCGATTCGCTGAATTACATGGAGGAAAAATCTGATCAGGTAAACAATATTCTCAAAACGGTAAAAGGAATTACAGATCTCGGTGTGATCCGAAATATTGGTCAGCCGGAACTGGATATAGATCTCGACCAGAGCCGCATGGCACTGTATGGTGTATCTACCGCAGATGCGAATGCCGTGATTGAAATGGCCATTGGTGGAAAAGCAGTGACCCAGCTTTATGAAGGCGTTCGTCATTTCGATATACGAATTCGTTTCCCTGAAGAATTCAGGTCATCCGATGATGATATTGGCAATTTACAGGTGCCCACATCTTCTGGATCCAAAGTGCCGGTGAAACAGATCGCCACCATTACGCAAAAGACCGGTCCCTGTTTGATTTTCAGGGATGACAACGAAAGATATTCTGCGATCAAATTTTCTATTGAAGGAAGGGATATGGGATCTGCCATTAAAGAAGCTCAGGAAAAAGTGGAAGATCAGGTGAAATTGAAAAAAGGTTATAACCTGGTCTGGCAGGGAGATTTTGAAAATCAGCAAAGGGCATCGAAGCGTCTGGTGGAAGTGGTTCCGATCAGTCTGCTCCTGATATTTCTTTTGTTGTTCATCATGTTCGGAAATCTGAAAGATGCCGGACTGGTATTTCTGAATGTACCGTTTGCGGTGGTGGGCGGAATCATGGCCCTCCTGATAACTGGAACTAATTTTAGTATCTCTGCCGGGATCGGCTTCATTGCATTATTTGGCATATGTATTTTGGAAGGCGTTCTGCTGACCACTGCATTTAAACAAAATCTGGAAAGACTTCGTGGTGAAAATCCACTTTATACAGCCGTTAAACGGGGGGTGAATTCCCTGATCCGACCTGTGTTGATGACGGCCTTCATGGCTACGATCGGGTTGTTACCTGCGGCATTGTCTGCGGGCATCGGATCTGAAAGTTCCCGCCCGCTGGCGCGTGTGGTTATTGGGGGTTTGATTTGTGCGACGATTTTTTCGCTGTTGATATTTCCGGTGGTCTTCTTCCTTTCCTATCGTAAAGTGGATACCCGTCATCAGGGAGAAAATGATGACACGAATGCAGGCTTAAAGCTTAAAGCCTAAAGTCCAAAACTGTCAACTAGTAAGTATGGAAATGAAGAACAGACAGAAAATGCAAGAATTTTTCCTGGAAGCTACAATTCGTTTTAGGCTTTACGCTTTAGGGTCATACTGCAAATGAAGTTCCACAGCCGCAGGTTTTTGATGCGTTTGGATTGTTGAAACTAAATCCACGCGCATTCAATCCGTCTTCCCAGTGAATTTCCATCCCGGTGAGATAGATGCTGTGGGATGGATTCATAATAAAAACAAGTCCGTTTGATTCAAATTCCTGGTCGACTTCTTTCTTTTCATCAAACCCGAGTATATAGGAAAGACCGGAGCAGCCACCACCCTTCACACCTATGCGCAGAAAATTTTTCCTATCAAAATTTGGCTCTTCCATCAGCCGCCTGATTTCTTTTACTGCCTGTTCGCTGAATTGCAGAGGTGACGCTGCTTCTACTACAGTATTTGATTCCGCTATTGCTTCCATGGCGCAAATTTACGATCAAAAAATTAAATGGGAAATGTGAAGGGTCGGCGGGACCAGGGCATTCTTTAATCTGGCATTCCCCGTTATCCGTTCACCGTTGACCTCACAAAAGCACTTTTTTTGCTTCAAAACTCAGGGCATCCGAAACAATATGATGCAAAGATGCTTTTGGGTTTTGCATCACCATTTCCAGCAGGGCCTTGTTGAGATCCTGGCCGCTGGCGCCCCGCTGGGAGAAAGGAAGCCACCTGGTTTACGATCAGCATATTTTGTTCTTTCAAATTTCGAATGGCGTCCCATGCCTCATGACTCACATAGATCTGCTGGGTGATATTATGTTCGAATTCCTGGCGAATGGTTTGCACCAGCAGGTGCTGCATTTCCTGCACATTTAAACCAGGCTGATTACTGCGACTGATCAGATTGGGTAATGCGATCCGGTCTGCGAGCAAGATGAGTCGTTCATACGCCTGTAACTTTAAAGGAGTTGAAACGGTGGCTCCCTCCGGCTTCACGTTCAGCAGGCTTTGTTTGGCCTGTTTCCGTTGTATCCAGAAAACATAAGCCAGGGCACCGGCTATAAGAAAGGCAATGGCAATGGAAATATGCATTTCAGTATCTGTCATCTTCTGATTTTTTCTGGTAAACGAAAATACGCAATGCTATATTTCCAATTCTTTAAATAATTGTGTTGATGCAGCAACAAAAATTCGGGTACTTTGCTGAAGCATGAAAAATATCCATGGAGAAAAAAATATTTACTGATTCCGGGATTGAAATCAAACCGCTTTACAAACCGGCAGATGCGGGACCCCCTTTGGAAAATCCCGGAGAATTTCCTTATACCAGGGGCATACGGGACGATATGTACCGGTCCAAGCTATGGACCATGCGGCAATATGCAGGATTCAGTACAGCTGCTGAAAGCAATAAGCGGTATCATTATCTGCTCGCACAGGGCGTATCCGGCCTGAGCGTTGCATTCGACCTCCCCACTCAGATTGGTTATGACAGTGATCATCCGCTTTCAGAAGGGGAAGTCGGCAAGGTGGGTGTTGCCATTGATTCCATTCGGGATATGGAAGAATTGTTTGCGGGCATATCGCTGGAAAAAATAACCACGTCCATGACGATCAATGCCACCGGTTTTATCCTGCTGGCCTTTTATGTGGCCCTCGCCAAAAAGCAGGGAGCCGATCTGAAAAAAATTTCGGGCACTGTTCAGAATGACATATTGAAGGAATACGCTGCCAGAGGCACTTATATCTATCCGCCCAAACCTTCCATGCGGATCATCACGGATATTTTTGAATGGTGCGGCAAGGAACTCCCGAAATGGAATACGATTTCCATTTCGGGCTATCATATCCGTGAAGCCGGGAGCACAGCCGTGCAGGAAATTGCCTTTACACTGGCTAACGGGAAAGCATACGTGAAATCCGCCATTGACAAAGGACTTGACATCAATGTATTCGGAAAAAGGTTGTCGTTCTTTTTCAACGCACATAATAATTTATTTGAGGAAGTAGCCAAATTCAGAGCCGCCCGCCGCATGTGGGCCATTATCATGAAAGAATTGGGAGCCACCGATCCGCAGGCCATGATGCTGCGGTTTCATGCGCAAACCGGCGGAAGCACATTGACCGCGCAGCAACCGGTAAACAATATTGCCCGGGTAACCATTCAGGCATTGTCGGCTGTGTTGGGTGGTACGCAATCGCTGCATACCAACGGTTATGACGAGGCATTGGGACTTCCTACAGAGGAGGCAGCTGCCATCGCACTCCGTACCCAGCAGATCATCGGTTTTGAAAGCGGGGTTGCAGACACGGTAGATCCGCTGGGTGGAAGTTATTTTGTAGAAAACCTGACCAACGTCGTTGAAAAAGCTGCCTGGGAATTCATTCACCGGATTGATGAAATGGGCGGAAGTGTGACAGCTATTGAACAGGGATTTATTCAGAACGAAATAGCGAAAAGTGCTTACGACCATCAACGCGGCGTGGAAACCAAAGAAAAAATTATTGTTGGTGTAAACAGTTTTGAATCGGACGAAAAGGACAGGACGAAAATCTTCCGAATAGACGATTCCATCCGGAAAATTCAGACTGACAAATTGCTTATACTTCGAAGAGAACGGGATCCAGCCCGATGCGACCATATCCTGCAGCTCCTGAACGATCAGGCAGCTTCGGGCGAAAACCTGATGCCGACTGTTATCGAAGCAGTGGAAGCAAAATGCACACTCGGTGAAATCGCCGATACACTAAGGGAAGTATTTGGAGAGTACAGCGGCTGAGTATCGGTTGACAAAAAACTATTATCTCAGTTTCCCAAAGGAGACGCATCCAGTAAAACCACTTTGATCAAAGTGGGTGCTGTGATACCACTGGTAGGATCTGAGCCATCCGCACCTCTTAAATCGATCGTAACCGAACCTGTGGTATGGATCGACCCGTAAGCAATTCCATTAAATGTTTCCGGCATCGCTTCGTAAGTCGGATTGGTACTGGTAGGCGCATCGAATGAGAGATAGGTCAACACCCCCCCGTTTAGATCGATCGTCTGATCAAGCTCAG
>Ga0206961_1072_pt1 | contig 25511 bp, 16 predicted proteins | sample Alteio_BWOrgHeat_30_FD_153238 | JGI IMG/M metagenome (GOLD analysis project Ga0206961, IMG submission 153238) | Enriched cells from forest soil in Barre Woods Harvard Forest LTER site, Petersham, Massachusetts, United States -... | ecosystem: Environmental > Terrestrial > Soil > Temperate forest >...
GCTTATTTGAAAAAATTTCTTGTTTTTCCTTTTTTATTTTTAATACATTCTGCTGGCGCGCAGACTGACTGGAAACAATCACTCCGTTACGATTTGCACGTGAAGTTCAATCCCATTGAAAAATCGCTGGATGCACTGATGAAACTTGAATATACAAATCATTCAGCCGATACGCTCTCCTATATTTGGTTTCATGTTTGGCCGAATGCTTATAAAAATGATCGAACCATATATAGCGACCAGCTATTGGAAAACGGAGACACAAGGTTTTATTTTTCTTCCAGAGAAAAAAAAGGGTATATCAACAGGCTAACATTCCGTGTTAATGGAGTCCTAGCTGCCATTCAGGATCACCCGGAGTATATCGATGTAATTAAATTAATACTTCCGAAACCGCTATTACCTGGTGACAGCGCAGACATATCTTCTTCATTCCATTTGCAAATACCATTTAATTTCAATGGCAACGGATATAGTCCGCATCATTTCGAACTAAAAAACTGGTATCCGGAACCGGCTGTATTTGATAAACTGGGCTGGCACCCTTTGCCTTTCCTCGTGCAGGGCGGAGCCTATCACGAAGCCGGAGATTTTAAAGTGGAAATTCAGGCACCTGCCTCTTATCGAATAGCCACCGGAGCAATTACAGACGGAATATCATCCACCACAGATAGTGTACACAGATATTCATTAACGAATGCCAACGCTTTTGCATTTATTGCTGACAATCACTATTTGTTGAAGACGGATATGTTTGAAACAACTTCTGGCCAAAAAATCTCGATACAATACTTTTATACTGAAAAAAATGCCGGTTTGGTTACGAGAATATTTGAAGAAACAAAAAAAGAAATGAACCTTCTTTGTTCATGGCTGGGCACCTTTCCTTATTCCACCGTAAGTATTGCAGAAGCTACTGTACTGCCGGATCAGAATTTTTCAGGCCTTATATCAATCGGACTGAATCCATTGAAAAGTGATTGGGCATATTCTCTGCGCTCAGGTTTAACGGGGCAATGGATGCAATCTGCCATTTTAAGTGATCAGAGAAATCAACCCTGGCTCTCTAAGGGATTTATTGACTTTTATGATCAACGTCTCAGGAATTGTTGCACAGCGTCCAATACAGTCGGTCTTGGCTCTTTAAACCTCAACCTTTGGCTAAGGGTGGCTGAGAACGAAAAAACCACACAGCCCATCCTAACGAAGGAGCCGGAATTTACCACAACAAACGACACATTGATCGCAGGTCGCAAATCTGCACTGTGGCTGCGTATCTTACAAGACAGTCTCGGAATCGAACGTTTTGATAAAAATATTATTAAGTATATATCTCAATGGAAATTCAAACATCCATATACAGATGATTTTAAAGTCATCATGGATACGGATACAGTAAAGAATTTAAAGCCTGTTTTCGTTCAACTCTATGGACAGGAAAGTCTATTTCAAGATTCCGTGAAGCGAATAATCAGACCAGTATTTATATTTTCCGCAAAAAATAGTGATCGGTATAATTACATTGGCTTATCCCCCATAGTCGGATTTAACCGTTATGATGGCCCTATGTTGGGCGCGCTGATCCACAATATCAATCTGCCTGAAAATAAAATCGAGTTTCTATTTGCACCACTTTACGCTTTTAATTCTAAAACATTGGAGGGTCTTGGACGAATCAGCTACTCCTGGCATCCCGATAGGCATTATAGCAGAATCAGTATCGGCATCAATGGCGCCCGCTTCGATACAGATAAAGCCACCGATAGCAGCGGAAATATAATATTTGAAAATTTCGTTAAGCTGGTACCGTACATTCGGCTTGATTTTAAGCCCGGGGATCCAAGAAGCACCGTTCGAAAATGGATGGATTTCAAAACCTATCTGATAACAGAAAAATCTTTTGGGCAATTTGACGTCTCTTCAGGCGATTCGCTGATCCATCCTAATAGTGTGAGCAGTAATTTTCGGTACGTCAATCAACTGAGTTTCAATCTGCAGAATGGACGTGCATTATACCCCTATGGATTTCGTGCAGAGCTTCAGCAGAGTGAATTGTTTTACCGGATCAATCTGCACGCAAATTATTTTTTAAATTATCCGGATGGTGGTGGCTTACAGGTTCGTTTTTTTGCTTCGAAATTCGGCGTCTGGAATAATAATAATGGTGCCGTTGTTTCCCGTTACGAACCCAAACTGCTCGGTGTTAATGGTGAAGAAGATTACTTGTACGAAGACTATTTTGTCGGCCGGTCTGCTTCCTACGCCATCGAAAAAACATCTGTACCCAATGACGGTTTGGCAGCACAGCAGATCATGAACCGGGATGGCGGTTTGAAATTTAGAATTGATGCTTTTGATTATGTTCAGGGAAAATCAGCCAATTGGGTCAGTTCTCTAAATTTCACTACAAGTCTGCCTTCTAATCTTTTTCCGTTTCCTGTTCCGATCCGGTTATTTTTTGATGTCGGCACTTATGCAGAGGCCTGGCAGAACAATCCACCAACCAGCCGTTTTTTATACACCGGAGGTATTCAGCTTAGCCTGTTGCGAAATGTTTTGAATATATATGCACCGATTATTTACAGCAGTGATTTCAATGACGCGCTGGGATCCACTTCCTTTGGAAGAAAGATTACCTTCAGCATAGATATCCAGAATATAAATTACAAAAAGTTGATTCGTAAAGCAGCTGACCATGATTGATTCAGCTTCCGATATCAGGTTTCTCGAACGAAACGAAATCGATACAGCCAAATGGGATAGATGTATTGAAAATGCAGCAAATGGGCTTATTTATGCCCGGTCGTTTTATTTGGATACAATGGCTAAAAACTGGAGCGCTCTGGTTCTGGGTGACTATGAAGCAATCATGCCGCTTCCCTGGAATCGTAAATACTTCATTTATTATTTATATCAACCGATATTTACCGCGCAATTGGGATTGTTTTCACTAAACGGGATTAACGATGATCTAATTGAAGAATTTCTGACCTTGGCTGAAAAAAAATTTGCTTTTTGTGAGATGCACTTAAATTACTACAATAAAATCATAGGACTTCCATTCCGGTCAAATTACGTTTTGAACCTAAATCGATCTTATACTGAAATCCGAAACGAATACAAAAAAAGGCTTTTGGTAAATTTAAAAGAAGCAGATTCTCAGCATCTTCAATATTCGTCTTCAGAAGATTTTCTCTCTACAGTAACGTTATATGAACTGGAGTATGGAAACCGGTTCAGACACTTAAAAACGAAACATTTCAATCAATTTAGACTGCTCTGTACCGAAATGCGAAAGAGAGATTTGTTGTTTGTCCGCGAGGTAAAAAACTCATTCGGCAACTTACTGTCGTCGAGTATTTTCTTTATGGATCGGCAAAGGATTTATAATATCATGTCTGTGACCTTAAAAGCAGGGCGAGAAAAACGTTCACATTTCCATCTAATTGATCAACTTATCAGAGAATATTCAACTCGTGACCTTGTGTTAGATTTTGAAGGTTCCGAATTGCCAGGCGTTGCGGAATTTTATAGGAAATTCGGTCCACGCTTTGACCCCTACCCATTTCTAAAATTTAACCACCTTCCGTTCATTATTAGATTATTTAAATAATCAATTTGGTAATTAGATAATCTGGAAGGTGTTTTACTAAACCGGAATTCAAAAATAGATATATCAGATTCACAATTGTGGAGGATCCAATAGTTCTTCCGCAATCGCAAGGTCCAATGGAGTGGTTATTTTGATATTGTTGGGCTCCCCGTCTACCAAATGCACTTCGACGCCTGCTGCTTCAACAACAGAAGCATCATCAGTAAACTGTTCCTGATAGTTGACCTCATATGCGGGTAACAATATTCTGCTTTGAAATGTCTGGGGCGTTTGCACAAGTTTTATTTCAGATCTCTTTATAGATTTATGTCCGGACGCATGAATAAGCCGTATACTGTCTCTGGAATCGACACAGGGAATGGCGGATCCGAATTTCAGTGCTTCCTCAAAGCAATGATGAATAAGTGAGGGACTTACCAAACAGCGCACCGCGTCATGTATGAAAACGATCGAATCTTCGAGTACAAGAGAAAGGCCTTTTTGGACAGACTGAAATCGGGTATCTCCGCCGATAATTGCCTGAATCGGATTGTTGGGGTTCAGCTCTTCACAAATTGTTATTCCCGTATCATAATAATCGCCCGGCAATACCAATATGATTTGAATTTCCTTATAGGATTTTAAGAACGTGTGTAACGTATACCAGAGAATGGGCTTACTATGTATTAATAAAAACTGCTTTGGTAACACTGCTCCCATTCGTAATCCTGATCCGCCGGCAACTATAACAGCATATTTTTTCATAGCGCCAATCAGTTGTTTCGTAATCAAAATAATGAACTGGCCGAAAAAGTCAACGAATATCCGGACTTTTTATTTTTCAATTAATAATCGCTGGCATTCTTTTAACAGCTTTATCTTATCTATCGCTTCGGTACCGACCGACTCACAAACCAAACCTCCCGCAAGGTTTGCAATTTCAGCCATCATACGGGTATTCTTCGTTAAAGCATAAACAAGGGTTGCAACTGCAATGACTGTGTCGCCGGCTCCCGAAACATCTGCTACATTTCGGATATGTGAAGCTACCATATGAGATTCTACTCCATCGTCATAAAATACTCCTTTTTCAGATAGAGTAATAAATGAAATCTGGTGGTGCAGTTCCTCTTTAAGTTTTTGATGTATTTCCATCAATGTATCCTGATCTACTTCGTCAATAAGCAAATTCAAAGCCTCCCTTGCCTCTTTTAAATTAGGCTTAAAAATATCCACTCCTTTATAATCGAAAAAATGCTTTCTCTTGGGATCGACCGCAGTTATTACTGATTTGCTTTTGCAAATATCGATAATGCGGCGAATGACTTTTTCTGTGAGCACCCCCTTGTTGTAATCTTCGAAAATGATCGCGGCAGGGGACTGTTCATTCACAAAAGTTTCCAGCTTTGTAATTAGATTTTTTTCCTGGTCTGGTGTCAGGGGATCCTGGGTTTCTGAATCAAGCCGCATCATCTGTTGGTTTCGGCTGATTACGCGCATCTTATTAGTCGTTATCCGGTTATTTGATTTCAGTAAATATCCAGTATCAATATTTTTTTCATCGAGTAGTCCGCGTAGTATTTGTCCGTCGTCATCATCGCCAATCACAGAAAAAACAGTGACGGGCGTTCCCAAAGAAGCCAGATTCAATGCAACGTTTCCTGCACCGCCGATTCGGTATTCTTTTCGATCAACTGTCACAACCGGTACAGGCGCTTCCGGAGAGATTCTTTCGACATTTCCCCACCAATAAGTATCGAGCATCATATCACCAATCACACCGATTCTGATGGAAGAAAAAGATTTAAACAATTCTTTATAATCTGTTACAGATATCATTTCAGGTTTCCTGATTTTTCCGGTTACCGGATTGAGCAATATAATAAAGTGGGATTCCCAGAAGTGCGATGATGAGTCCGGGCCAGGTGTATTCAGGTTTATAAATGATGAGCAGAATACAAAAACTTGTTCCCATCAAGACATATAGAATAGGCAAAAAAGGATATCCAAATGCTTTGTACGGTCTGGGAAGGTCCGGCTTCTTCTTTCTCAGAATAAAAATGCCCAGGATGGTGAGAACATAAAAAATAACGACTACAAATGAAATCATATCGAGCAAGTCGCCATATTTTCCGCTCAAACATAAAACGGAAGCCACGACGAACTGCGCCCAAAGCGCCCACTGAGGTACGGAATTTTTGTTCAGCTTGCCCGCCTGTCTGAAAAATAGTTTATCCTTCGCCATCGTATAATACACACGCGCTCCGGAAAGGATCAATCCATTGTTACATCCAAACGTTGATATCATGATCAGTATAGCAATGATATAGGTACCTGATTTTCCAAATATAACCTGTGAAGCGGACACGGCAATTCGGTCCTTTTCCGCATGAGCTATTTCGTTTAGCGGCAGGACAGCTACATACATCAGGTTGGCGCAGATATAGATAACCGTTACGATCAGGGTGCCCAGAAAAAGGGAAAGGCCTATATTCTTCTGAGGATTTTTTATTTCTCCGGCTATGAACGTTACATTATTCCAGGCGTCACTGCTGAAAACGGACCCTACCATCGCAGCAGCAATTCCACCGAACAAAGCAGCACCGCTGATGGAATTTATACTGAAACCCATCGTTGGATTGCAAATGTCCTTAAGACTGGTTTTGGTGGCTACCCAGGCGTCGGACCAGTTTGCGTGCCAAATTTCCGGGTGAAATGCAATAAATCCTGCAATGATGAGACCGAATAAAGCCAGCAGTTTGGTAGAAGTAAAAATATTCTGAATCCATTTCCCTCCCTTTACTCCGCGTGTATTGGAATAAGTTAGAAGACCGATGAGCAGGATGGATACAATTTGAGCTGCACTAATATTAAAATAAGTAGGATCTCCACAGCTGTTTATACCTGTTTGAAAACGAACGATGTGATTGTCTTCACTGAGTTTCGGGAAAAGGTAAGCGGCATATTTTGAAAATGCAACGCCAACAGCAGCAATCGTTCCGGTTTGAATCACCGCAAATAGGCTCCAGCCATATAAAAAACTCACCAGGGGAGTATATGCTTCTTTGAGATAAACATACTGGCCGCCTGCTTTTGGAAACATACCGCTCAGTTCGCCATAACTCACGGCTGCTGTCAGTGTCATGAATCCGGTGATCAGCCAAACGAGAATCAGCCAACCTGCTCCACCTACATCCCTGACAATACTGGCGCTTACTATAAAAATTCCCGAACCAATCATCGATCCCGCTACAATCATGGTCGCATCCATCAAACCGAGCGTAGGCTTAAAATGAGGGCTTTCTGCGGGCATAAGATAATTTGACCCGGAAGATAGTAAATCGAATGGAAAACGAAGCAGGGCGGTTTGCTCTACTTTTTCTTATATGCTGCATTCAGGCCGGCAACAAGGTCATCGGTAATATTATTTGCAGTATCCTTTAAGTAAATAAATGAGTTGGCATCGTAGGATATAATGTAATTATACCCCTTGGATTTATTATAATCTTTCAGATAATCTTCAATTTTTTTTCTGATATCCGTTTTCAGATCTTCATTGTGTTTTAATAAAGATTCCTGCAGGGTTTGCTTGCGGATCTGATAGTTTTGTTGCATCTGGGCATACTCCTGTTGCGCCTCCTGCCCTTCCGTCTGGGACATAGTAGGCGCTTTTTTCTGCCACTCAGAAATCTTTTTCTGATAATTTTTCTCCATACCGCTGAGTTCGGCGTTCATTTCGCTTTCCTTACTTTTTACCTGATCGAGTACATCTTTAAAATAGAGGTAATGTGCTTCCAGCGAATCGAGATTGAAATAGGCCATTCGTAAGTTATTGGCCACCGGCTGATTTGTATTCGGTCCCGAAACAAAAGCCGGCACCTGTTGGGGCTTATGATAAATCACGTAGAACAAAACACCCGTCAGCAGTAAGGCCAGTAAACCAGGAAGCATTGCAATATTTCTCATACGAATAAATGTAAATGGAATGATCAGTATACCAGATATAAAAGTAGGAAGCATTTCTGCTTCCTACTACTTATTAATTCTTAAAGTTTAGCTTATTCTTCTTCATCAAACTGCATGGCTTCACGCGTATTCTGGAGTAGTTCATATTCTTCCTTACTTCCTACAATCATATTCTCAAACTCACGCAAACCCGTACCGGCCGGAATCGGATGGCCTGTGATGACATTCTCTTTCAGACCCATCATGTTATCCGTTTTACCCTGAATGGCCGCCGAAGACAACACTTTCGTGGTCTCCTGGAATGAAGCAGCTGATATCCAGCTTTGTGTTCCCAGAGAGGCTTTAGTAATTCCAAGTAACATGGGCGCTGAGGTCGCTGAATGGGCATCCCTGTATTCTGCCAGTTTCTTATCGTTCCGACGGAGAATAGAATTTTCCTCGCGTACTTCTCGCAAGCTAACGATCTGACCAGGTTTTAATTTAGCCGAATCCCCCGCTTCCGTAATAACTTTCTTATCGAATATCCAGTCATTTTCATCCAGGAATTCGATTTTATCTACGGTTTCATCTTCCAGGAAACGTGTATCTCCCGGATCAACGATATTCAGTTTGCGCATCATCTGCCGAACAATCACTTCAATGTGCTTGTCATTGATTTTCACACCCTGCAAACGATACACTTCCTGAATTTCATTTACAACATACTCCTGCACTGCAAATGGTCCTTTAATGGACAGGATATCAGCTGGGGCCGTTTGTCCGTCAGACAACTGCGCACCGGCTTTTACAAAGTCACCATCCTGGGCAAGAATCTGGCGGGTAAGCGGAACAAGATATTTTTTGATGATACCATCCCTGGCTTCCACAATGATTTCACGGTTACCTCTTTTGATATTACCAAAAGTTACCACACCATCTATTTCAGAAACAACTGCCGGGTTACCCGGATTTCTTGCTTCAAATAATTCTGTAACCCGGGGCAAACCTCCTGTGATATCACGGAGCTTACCAAGTACACGGGGAATCTTAACAATTACCTGGCCGCCGCGAACTTCTTCGCCTTCTTCCATAATGATATGGCTTCCAACCGGCAGGTTATAATTCTTTATTTCTTTACCATCTTTTCCGCCTTCTACCACAATGCCCGGAATCTTTGTTTTATCCTTGGTATCAATAACCACTTTTTCGCGATGTCCTGTCTGTTCATCGGCTTCTTCACGGAATGTAATGCCTTCAATAACATTCTCAAATTTCAGTTTGCCGGTGATTTCACTGATAACGACATTATTAAATGGATCCCATGTACAAATAATATCGCCCTTGGTAACCTTCTGTCCGTCTTTTACAGTCAGCGTCGCACCATAAGGTACATTGTTTGTAATCAGGAGACGGTCGTTCTTTACATCCATGATTCTCACTTCACCTGTGCGACCGATTACTACGGGCACTTTCCCGCCATCATTGTTTTCAGCCAGCACGGTTCTAAGTCCGTCGAATTGTATAGTACCATCGAATTTTGCAAGGAGGGAAGATTCTACAGAAGCAGAACCCGCAACACCACCCACATGGAACGTACGCAGGGTAAGCTGGGTACCTGGCTCACCTATGGACTGCGCGGCAATGATACCTACGGCATCACCCTTTTGGGCTGTATAACCAGTGGCCAGATTTTTTCCATAACATTTCACACACACACCTCTTTTGCTTTCGCAGGTAAGTACAGATCTGATTTCTACTGTTTCGATGCCGGTTTCTTCAATTTTCTTTGCAACTTCTTCCGTGATCTCAATACCACCCTCAGCTATCAGCTTATCAGTGATCGGATCATATATATCATGAAGGGAAATCCGACCCAGAATACGATCGTATAATGGTTCAACGATGTCTTCATTGTCTTTCAGGGCAGTCGTTGCAATACCTCTGAGCGTACCGCAATCCTCTTCTTTGATTACCACATCCTGGGCAACATCCACCAGACGACGGGTGAGGTAACCGGCGTCAGCCGTTTTCAACGCCGTATCTGCAAGACCCTTCCGGGCACCATGGGTAGATATAAAATAATCCAGAACGTTCAACCCACCTTTAAAATTTGAAAGGATCGGGTTTTCAATAATTTCACTTCCTGTAGATCCAGATTTTCTTGGTTTTGCCATCAGTCCGCGTATTCCTGCCAGCTGCTTGATCTGCTGCTTGGAACCACGAGCACCGGAATCTAGCATCATATAAACAGAGTTGAATCCCTGTTTATCAGCAGCCAGCTCACGTATCAGTGTCTCCGTGATACGTGTATCCACTCTTGACCAAATGTCAACGATCTGGTTATATCTTTCATTGTTTGTTATCAAACCGGTATTGTAGTTATCCCATACTTCATCTACTTCCACTTTTGCGTTCACCAATAACTCTTCCTTTGTATCTGGAATAATCAGGTCGTTGATACTGAATGACAACCCTCCTCTGAACGCCATGCGGAATCCGAGTGTTTTGATGTCATCCAGAAACTTGGCTGTTTTTGGAACGTTTGTCCATTTAATGATATTACCAATAATCTCCCGCAGAGATTTTTTGGTAAGTAACTGGTTTACAAATCCAACTTCTACCGGTGTATGCTGGTTAAATAAAACACGGCCAACCGTAGTTTCCAAAAGCTTCTTTTCCAGGACGTCGTGTTCATTTCTTACATTCACTTTCACTTTAATGTAAGCATGAAGATCAACCTGACCTTCATTGTAAGCAATGATCACTTCTTCGGGGCTGTAAAATGCCTTGCCTTCCCCTTTTACTTTTTCAGTAGCAGTTGACTTCTTTCCTTTTGTTATATAATACAATCCCAATACCATGTCCTGTGACGGAAGTGTAATGGGCGTACCATTTTGAGGATTGAGGATATTATGACTGGAAAGCATCAGCAACTGAGCTTCCAAAACTGCCGCACTACTCAAAGGCACATGCACAGCCATCTGATCACCATCGAAATCTGCGTTGAAAGAAGTACAAACCAGCGGATGTAACTGAATTGCCTTTCCTTCAATCAGTTTGGGCTGAAATGCCTGTATAGACAGACGGTGAAGTGTCGGCGCACGATTCAGCATTACCGGATGTCCTTTTAAAATATTTTCAAGAATATCCCAGACAATAGCTTCTTTGCGATCCACGAGTTTACGGGCAGATTTCACCGTTTTAACTATGCCTCTTTCAATCAGCTTACGGATAATGAATGGTTTGAAAAGCTCGGCGGCCATATCCTTGGGTAAACCACACTCATGTAATTTCAATTCCGGACCTACAACGATAACAGAACGACCGGAATAATCAACACGTTTACCGAGTAAGTTTTGACGGAAACGACCCTGTTTTCCTTTCAGTACATCACTCAGGGACTTCAGCGCTCTTCCACCTTCTGCTTTTACAGCATTGGACTTACGACTGTTATCAAAAAGAGAATCGATCGCTTCCTGTAACATTCTTTTTTCGTTACGCAGGATTACTTCCGGTGCTTTGATTTCCAGCAAACGTTTGAGACGGTTGTTACGGATAATCACACGACGGTATAAATCATTCAGATCAGATGACGCAAACCGGCCGCCATCCAGAGGCACCAGGGGACGTAATTCAGGAGGAATAACAGGAATATATTGCATAACCATCCATTCAGGACGATTCGTAATTCTTGTATTGGCATCGCGGAAACTTTCCACAACACTCAGACGCTTCAGAGCATCTGCTTTACGCTGCTGGGATGTTTCGTTCGCAGCAGCAGCCCGCAAATCAAAACTCAGTTGATCCAGATCTATACGCTGAAGTAAATCATGCACAGCCTCAGCACCCATTTTGGCAATGAACTTTTGAGGATCGTCGTCTGGTAAATATTGATTATCCTTTGGCAGTGTTTCGAGGATTTCAAGATACTCTTCTTCCGTAAGCAGGTCGCCCTGATTTTGGTTTTTGTCAGCACGAATACCGGACTGAATCACCACGTACCTTTCATAATACACGATGCTTTCGAGTTTTTTTGAACTCATACCAAGCAGATAACCGGTCTTATTAGGCAGGCTTTTAAAATACCATATATGCACAACAGGGACCACCAGTTTGATATGGCCCATTCTTTCACGACGAACTTTCTTTTCAGTTACCTCCACGCCGCAACGGTCGCAGACGATCCCCTTATAGCGGATACGTTTATACTTTCCGCAGGCACATTCGTAATCCTTTACAGGTCCGAATATCCTTTCACAGAACAACCCGTCCCTTTCGGGCTTGTAAGTTCTGTAGTTTATGGTTTCAGGCTTTAAAACTTCTCCATAAGATCTTTCCAGAATGGAATCGGGGGAAGCAAGCCCAATGGTAATTTTAGAGAACGTGGCTTTGGGACGATTTTCTTTTTTAATAGCCATATTATTAATATCAGGTTTTTAAAAGACAGTTACCACAAATACATTTACAAAGCAGTTTACAGAAGGAATAAGTGTTCCTATTTTGCAACTTACTTTGTTGAAAATCAATATTTTAAAGAGAATTTGATTCTGAAAATGCCAGCATAAGGGAGGCAAAGGTACGAGGTTTGAATTAATTTACCAAGATATGGATGAGAGTGTTTCAAAATGGGGAATTAATCTTTTGGACTACCTTTAGTTATAATAATAACCAAACAAGTAGTCCAAATGTTACCCTGGCGTACAATTATAGCTATCGATAAAGAATGTGATGTGCCTGTTTATCTTCAAATAGCCAATTCCATCATTCAGGAAATGAAAAAAGGAAGGATAGGCCCCGGAATCAAACTTCCAGGCACCCGTCAGATGTCTGAGATACTGGAACTTCATCGTAAAACCCTGGTTCGGGCGTTCGAAGAACTGGACGCGCAGGGATGGATAGAAATGCGCCCTTCCAAAGGCACTTTTACCAGTAAGGAACTGCCGGAAATAAATCCAAAGCGATTTTACATTAAACAGGAAAAACGAAATTCCTTTCCGGCTGAAACCGGCTATCATGTGAAAGTGAATAATAGAATCCGGACACCCCGTCACCCTCATCGCAATATCACCGGATTTCATGACGGTCCGGACGTGCGTCTCATGCCGGTGAGGGAATTGGGAAATGCTTATAAAAGTATTTTGTCCCGCGCCGTTAATCTCAGATACATGTCGTACGTGGAAACTGCGGGGGTGCAAAAATTCAGAGAGGTTTTGTCGGAATACCTGAATAGCAGCCGTGGTCTGCAAACGAGTTTCGAAAATATTATGATAACCCGGGGAAGTCAGCATGGACTGTATCTGATATCCCGCGTACTCTTCTCTAAAGGAGAAAACATCATAGTGGGTGACACAAATTATTATTATGCAGATCGTTGCTTTGAAATCACCGGTATGCAAATGATCCGCGTGAAAGTAGATGAACATGGAATAAACGTAGACGCAATCGAAAAAATATGTGCGAAAAAAAAAATCAGGGCAATTTATATTACTTCACACCACCACTATCCTACTACGGTAACACTGACTGCATCCCGCAGAATTAAACTGATTGAACTTTCCGAAAAATTTGGTTTTATCATCATTGAAGATGATTACGATTATGATTTCCATTATTGCAGCAGTCCGATTCTTCCGCTCATAAGCGCTGACCAGAAAGGGATGATTATCTATATCGGGACACTCAGTAAAACCATTGCACCGGCAATCAGAACAGGATATGTGCTGGCGCCTCCTAATTTAATTCTGGAATTGGCCAGGCTCCGGCAGATCATCGATACCCAGGGTGATCCAATCATGGAGCTGGCATTGGCAGAAATGTTTGATGATGGTGAAATCAGACGACATATGAAAAAGGCACTTCACGAATATCATTTGCGCAGGGACTTTCTTTGCGACCTGCTGTCCCGGCATTTATCTGAATTCATTGATTTCAAAATTCCCGACGGGGGGCTTGCGATTTGGGCTAAATTTAATCAGTCTGTCCCATTGCCGTTACTTACGGATAAATTGAAGGAACAGGGAATTATACTTTCTAATGGATTAATTCATAATACAGGCAATGTTTCAATGAATGCAACCAGAATGGGATTTGCATGGATGAATGAAAAAGAAACGGAATCTGCAGTCGGGAAACTTGTTAAAACCATCAAAGGGAAAATTTAAATACCCCATCCCACACTTTTTGCCTCACCAATAACAGCTTTCATCTGGCAGCCTGCAGCTTTCGTTTTACCAATGTAAAAATGGCTAAGACAGACCTTAAAACCGGACTACTGTGTTTAATTAAACCGGCTACTCTGGTAGTCCGAAAGGTTTATACTTTTACATCGTTATCAATTAAACATCAAAAAAAGTAGCCATGAAAAAGTATCTGTTTCTTATTTATCTTTTGGTCGCCGGATTTAGTGTGCTGGCGTTTCCACCAACGATCAATGAAAAATTGCTCAAGTCTTTTCAACAGTCCTACCCTCATGCCATCCAGGTCAACTGGCAGGAATTAGTAGAAACTTATGCCGTATATTTCGAACAGGATGGAATTAAGGCAACTAATATTTACAAAAAAGATGGCAGCTTTGTACGGTCCACCCGTTACTATCAGGAAGCCAATCTGCCATACTACCTGATCGCTGCCATAAAGGAAAAATTTCCTGAAAAAAAGATCTATTGTGTGACGGAAATTTCCACCCCCAATGAGATTAGCTATTTTATCAAACTTGAAGACGCCAAAACATGGAGAACCATACAGGCTGATGGTGACGGAAACATCACTGTGCTGGAAAAATTCAATAAAGCCTCATAATAAATATCTGAACCGCAGCATCCTCAAAAATGCTGCGGTTCAGAATTTATCCATTCATCAAATATTTTTGCTCCCCATATTTGTCCAAAATTTGTCTTGAAGTTCCAGAGTTTTTGTATTACCTCCAACGGCTTTCAAGGCAATAAGATTAAATCGTATTCTGGCTAAACTTTTTTGCTTGAATATAGTTTTTCAACCACTTTTACTCCGGAATACCGATACGAAATAATTAACATCCCGAAAATAACAAAGGGGGAAAAGAAACGCTCTTCATAAAAAGGATATATCAGTAGTCGCACGAATGCGATGGCAAAAACAACATAAATCAAATAATTTGTGCTATTCCTCCATCCGAAGCCCTGACCCGCGTTGGTAAAAACAAAAAGGATAAGAAGTGTCATCAAAAAACTTGACGGCAAAGCAAGCAGATACCATTTAACATTTTCAATGTATCCTACCGATGAACGTGAAAAAAAAGGATCACTGAGTCGCAGGAAATGTTGTGTGAGCAAAAAATTTATCGCAGTTGCCAATGCGATTAGAATAGTCGATAAACAGGCAAACTCTTTTATCCGGAGCTTACAGTTAAATTTCTGATCCGGCCATCTACATATTGCAAAAAGCAATATCAATCCTGTAATAACATTGTCAAGCCTGGTACATACTGCTAACAAAAGCAAACTATACCATATAAATTTTTGTCTCCCTGAATAAATGAAAAGCAAAGCATTCAAAAGAAAAAAACAAGACATGGAATCTGGAGTTGAAAAACGTGCCAGTATTAGTGAAGGATAAATTGTCAGGCACAGAATGCTGACCAGAAAGGCCTTCACTACATCCAGATATTGAATACTGAAACGCCAGATGGTAATGCCAATCAGGAAAAAACAAATCAGCGACGGCAATACAGTGGCAGTGGTGTAGGGAAATCCGAATTTGTGAAAAAGAAAAACTGCCAAAATATACATTGGCTTGATCCGGTAAAAGTCAAAATAATCCGCGTCAACCTTGTCTATACGACCTGCATGTACTGTATATTCATCTGGTGAAAGTTCATGTTTTAGATAGATCTTTGCCTTCTCTACGGCATTTTCCGGTCTGCCACCTTCCATTTGAATAGCGCAGACGATGTAAAAAGGCATGTCGCCGTTATGAGCGGGATATTTCGACAATATAAAGGTTAAAAAAGTAAGCAGGACGAAATAAATAAAAAATCCATATCTCGAAATCATAGTTTATAAATTGATACTACTCGATTTCCGGAATTCGCTTTTCTTTATTTCTCTCCTTAAACTTTTCCATTATTATTTCCTGAACAGGCACATCGCGAATCTTACTTTCAAGCCATGATATGATGTCCAGATATACGAAAGCCCTTGTTTCAAAACGATTCTTTTGATAGGCCTTCAGTCTTTCAATTAGTTTTAAAAACTCAGGCTTGAGCTCTTTGGGTGAAAGCTGGAATGACTTTCTTAAAAAACGAAATATTTCTTCTTCCACCATACTCAGATTCTCCATTTTTGCCATAAACCTGTAAACGGATTTTATTAGATATTCCAATAGATTGTCGTTTCCAAGCTCGTAATGTGCAATGAGGTGCAGAAGCCGCGCATAACACTGAAGGTCTGTCCGAAGATCCATTTTCCAGTTAATAATCTTATTCAGATATTTGATGGTATTTTCATAGTCCCCGCTTCCAAAATATAAGCTGGCGAATTTATAATAAAATACAAGGATCCGGTGCCGGTCCAGATAAATTTCATATTCCTTCAGCTTTTCTTCGATATATGAAACCAGCTTCAATCCTTCTGAAAAAGTTCCATCAATGAAATGTTTATTAATTTTTGCAATGTGCAAATAGACAAACGTCTGTATGCGGTTATTGTCATTTTCCTGAATAGGTTCCGAATGGAAAAATTTTTCGAAGCGATCCAGGGTTTCCAAAAATTTTGGGTAGTTCAGCAAATCAAAATGCGCCCCCAGCAGATTATGCATTCCCTTTATATAATGAACCGTTTCAATCTGAATCATTGCAGGTTCCTTATCGAATATCTCTACCCATCTGTGAGTGTACCTGTAATACGAAAGAAAATCCTGACAAATGAACGTAAACCAACTGTAACACTGAAAAAAATACAGGTTTTCATAAAATCCTTTACCGGATGGCATCGGTTCCGGAAGCCTGGTTTCCAGAAATACCCTGACTGCGATTTCATCTTTTTCGTTGCGGGCAACCCCATGCTGGATGTACCATCCATACAACTGCAGCGATAAGCTGGAAAGTTTTCCGGAGAGCTGGATTTGTGCATTCACCGCGAACATTTCTCCAGCGAGCTTTCCTGCGCGATCCTGCATACTTCGGGTGATATGAAGGGCTTCTATTTTCTGTTCAAAAAAAAGCGCTTCCAGCAAATAACTATACTGGTGGTACTGACGCGCATATTCCTTTATTTTGTCCAACACTTTAAGACTCTGCATGTAGAGCCCCTGATTATATAGAATTTCGGCGTAATCCAATTGCTCATGCATCTGTATCACAATATCCTGTTCACTTCTGATCAGCCGCAGACTGCTCAGGATTTGCTTATACAGATGGGCCTTGATATTGGAAAGTTGCTGCTTGGTCAGACGGCGGTTTTTTTCCAGAAGACCGGCTTCATCGTACACTTCCATTTTATCCAGGGCATCAAACAAATAGATGATTTTAAGGTCCTCTGAAGCTGTATTCCGCTTGGCATATAGCTTGAAATTGCGCTTCTCTGACTTTTTCAGCGATTTAACAAGTTGAAACAAGGTATCTGAAGAGCGGTTGGGCATCGTAATTTAAAACATCTAAATTGAGGACTGGTGCGGGTTTAAGCTATAAAAACCCCATTTTTGAACTGTAATTCAAACGGCAATTTGATTTGCGTACTGAATCAAACAAAAATAACTTCGAAACAACTCATTTCCCAAAACGATATGAAAACCGATAAAATATACATTTTCGATACGACTCTCCGAGATGGGGAACAGGTTCCGGGCTGTAAGTTAAATACCAAAGAAAAGCTTGAATTGGCCTTGGAATTAGAGCATTTAGGAGTTGATATTATTGAAGCCGGCTTTCCAGTTTCCAGCCCAGGAGACTTTCATTCTGTAGAGGAAATTTCGAAAGTTGTTAAACATGCCAGTGTTTGTGCACTCAGCAGGGCCGTGAAAGCCGATATTGAAGCAGCCGGTCAGGCCCTGAAAAAAGCTAAAAACCCCCGCATTCATACGGGAATCGGCACTTCTGATCTCCATATCAAAGCAAAATTTAATTCCAACCGGGAAGATATTATTGAAAGAGCCGTTCAGGCTGTAAAATGGGCTAAAAATCTCGTTGCCGACGTAGAGTTCTATGCGGAAGACGCAGGCCGGACGGACAATGCTTATCTTGCGCGCGTTGTAGAAGCGGTCATTAAGGCGGGCGCCACGGTGGTTAACATTCCCGATACCACCGGATACTGCCTTCCGCATCAATACGGAGAAAAAATTGCCTACCTGATAAACCATGTAAGCAATATCGATAAAGCAATTATTTCATGTCATTGTCATAATGATCTGGGACTTGCCACTGCCAATTCCATAGCTGGAATCATCGCCGGGGCCCGGCAAATCGAATGCACCATCAATGGATTGGGTGAAAGAGCAGGAAACACAGCACTGGAAGAAGTAGTGATGATAATAAAACAACATGCTGACCTGGGATTCTCAACAGGTATAAAAACCCAGTCTCTGAACCCCATCAGTCGCCTGGTATCGGAAACCATGCGCATGCATGTTCAACCCAATAAAGCCATTGTCGGTGCCAATGCATTTTCACATTCTTCAGGAATTCATCAGGATGGATTTTTAAAGGACGCGCAAACCTATGAAATCATTAATCCGGATGAAGTTGGAGCTGACGGATCTAAGATCGTGCTAACTGCCCGTAGTGGTCGAAGCGCACTGGCACATCGTTTACGGATTTTAGGTTACGATTTTTCCAGGAATGAAATAGATGTGCTGTATAGCGAATTCCTTCGGTTAGCCGACACGAAAAAAGAAATAGGCGAAGAAGATTTACATGACCTGGCCAAGATTACAGTGAACGTTTAGTCAGCAGAAATTATGAAGCCAAAAACACTTTTTGAAAAAATCTGGGACACCCATGTGGTGAAAACCATTGAAGATGGACCGGCCATTTTATATATTGACAAACATTTTATACACGAAGTAACCAGCCCTCAGGCCTTCAAAGGTCTTGAAGACCGCGGACTTCCTGTTTTCAGGCCAAAACAAATTGTCGCGACAGCAGATCACAACGTGCCGACAGAAAATCAACACCTTCCAATAAAAGAGGCGCTATCCAGATTGCAGGTGGACATGCTGGATAAGAATTGTAAGAAATTTGGTATTGAGCTTTATGGGCTGGGCCATCCCTACCAGGGCATCGTTCACGTAATCGGACCGGAAATGGGATTTACCCAGCCGGGCATGACGATTGTTTGCGGCGACAGCCATACTTCTACCCATGGTGCCTTTGGAACCATCGCATTTGGAATCGGAACGAGCGAAGTGGAAATGGTGATGGCTACCCAATGTCTCATGCAGACGAGACCCAAACTAATGCGCATCAATGTAGAAGGGTCGTTACATCCGGGCGTTCTGTCCAAGGACATTATTCTGTTTATAATAGCTAAGATATCTGCCAGCGGAGCCACCGGATACGCTGTTGAATATGCCGGCTCAGCCATCCGGAATCTTTCCATGGAAGCACGAATGACCATCTGCAATATGAGTATTGAGATGGGTGCCCGCTGTGGCATGATAGCGCCGGACGAAACCACTTTCAGTTATATGAAGGGAAGAAAATTTGTACCCAAAGACGCTGACTGGGATCAGTCACTGGCTTACTGGAAAGCACTTTTCTCGGATCACGGAGCTGAATTTGATGCCGAATTAAATATCGACGCCTCAGAAATAGAACCGATGATTACCTACGGAACCAATCCGGGTATGGGAATCGGCATCAGCGGACATGTTCCGAATCTTCGGGACGTGGAAGAAAAAGAAAAACATTCGTTCGAAAAATCTCTCCAATATATGGGGCTTGATCCCGGCATGGGCATTAAGGGTAAGAAAGTGGATTATGTTTTTATCGGTAGTTGCACCAACAGTCGTATCGAGGATCTCCGCCTTGTAGCTGCTTTTGTAAAAGGAAAACAAAAAGCAAAAGATGTGGAAGTATGGATCGTGCCGGGTAGCAAACAGGTAGAAAAACAGGCACAGGACGAAGGCATTGATAAGATATTTGAAGAAGCCGGATTTATTCTTCGGCAACCCGGTTGTTCAGCTTGTCTGGGAATGAATGAAGATAAAATCCCGGCCGGTAAATATTGCATTTCCACCAGCAACCGGAATTTTGAAGGACGGCAGGGTCCGAATTCACGAACATTCCTTACCAGTCCCTTGACAGCCGCTGCAGCCGCGATCACCGGCAGAGTAACAGATATAAGGGAACTTTTATAGTCTGGTGAATAAAAACATCGGAAAACCAGGAAAAGAGAATATTGAATGAAAGCCATAAAAAAAATAGAAAGCACGGGTGTTCCTGTCAACATTGAGAACATAGATACCGATCAGATTATACCAGCCAGGTTTTTGAAAGCAACCAGCCGGGATGGATTTGGGAAAAATCTGTTTCGTGACTGGCGCTATGAAAATGACGATGACAAAAAACCCCGTCAGAACTTTGCGCTGAACGATGCCCGTTACCAAGGAAAAATATTGGTTGCAGGCAAAAATTTTGGCTGTGGATCTTCCCGTGAACACGCTGCCTGGGCCATTAAAGATTATGGTTTTGATGTAGTTGTTAGCAGTTTTTTTGCCGATATATTTAAGAACAATGCATTGAATAATTTCTGTTTGCCGGTCACAGTAAGTGACGAGTTTCTGAAAGAATTATTCGACGCCATAGATCGCAAACCGTCCACCCGGATTGAGGTTGATCTTGAATCTCAGTCTATTCACTTCGAAGGAAAAGATGTAACTGTCAAAGAAAAATTTGAAATCAGCCCATATAAAAGGACCTGTCTGCTAAATGGATATGACGATATTGAATACCTGTTGAGCATGAAGGAAGAAATCAACGCTTTCGAAAAGAAAACACCTACCCCGCACACTATATGAAAAAAAACATTGTTGTCATTGAAGGAGACGGCATAGGCCCGGAAGTAACCAGGCAGGCAGTCAAAGTATTAAACGCCATAGCCGAATGTTTTCATCATGAGTTTAAATATAAATATTGTCTGATGGGCGCGGTAGCTATAGACAAAACAGGCAATCCGCTTCCTGACGAAACCATCGAAACGGCTTTAGCAGGCGATGCCATACTCTTTGGTGCAATCGGTCATCCGAAATACGACAATGATCCTTCTGCAAAGGTTCGTCCGGAACAGGGACTTTTAAAACTGAGAAAATCACTCCAGCTTTTTGCAAATATCCGCCCGATCAGTACTTACCCCTCTCTCCATCATCTTTCTCCGCTAAAAACGAAAAATATAGAAGGTGTTGACTTTATCATCTTCAGGGAATTGACTGGAGGCATTTATTTCGGGAAAAAGGAAACGAATGCTGACCAAACCAGCGCAACAGACGAATGCAGCTATAGCAGGGAGGAAATTGAGCGCATTGCACACCTGGCATTTAAACAGGCTTCCCTTCGAAGAAAAAAATTAACGCTGGTAGATAAAGCCAATGTACTCGAAACCTCCAGGCTCTGGCGGAAAGTAGTACAGGAAATTGCGAAAGAATATCCTGAAGTCAATCTGGATTTTCTATTTGTGGACAATGCCGCCATGCAGATTATACTGAATCCAAAACAGTTTGATGTGGTACTAACTGAAAATATGTTTGGCGACATACTCAGTGATGAAGCCAGTGTAATCAGCGGTTCACTCGGTCTGCTACCCTCTGCTTCAGTTGGTAAGGGGCCCGCGCTTTTCGAGCCTATTCATGGATCATACCCACAGGCCGCAGGAAAAGATATTGCCAATCCGCTGGGGTCAATTCTTTCAGCAGCCATGATGCTCGATCATTTTGAATTACATAAAGAAGCGGATTTGGTAAGGGAGGCCGCGGAATGGACACTGATGCACGGATTTGTTACGAAAGACATCGATCCGGTGAATTTTTATTTCACTACAACCATTGGTGAACTCATCAGTGATTATCTGGTGGGGAAAATTTCCGGCTCTGATCCCAATCAGAATAATATTTCATTGAGAAAATCGACAATCATTTAGTTCTTTGTTTTTTAGTTCGCGGTTCGTATATTCGCATTCAACTCGTTCTTCATGTTGAAAAGCAGTATATATAATAAAGTCCTGATCATCCGCATTGTGGTGGTCATTATTATTATTGTACTGGCTATTCCGGGAGGCGCGTAATTATAAAAAACTTCAAACTTTATATCGACCCGCCTCCAAAAAGGCGGGTTTCTTTTTTATGGCAACACTTAACAAATTTTCCAGAACACTTACTCAGGATGAAAATCTTCCGGGTGCACAGGCTATGTATTACGCTATTGGTTTTACAGAAGCTGATTTTAATAAGGCACAGGTTGGGATAGCCAGCATGGGCTGGGATGGAAATCCCTGTAACATGCACCTGAACGATCTTGCAAAATCAGTGAAAGCAAGCATCAATAAAAAGGACCTGCTGGGTCTTATTTTTCACACCATCGGTGTGAGTGACGGGATCAGCATGGGCACCGACGGAATGCGATATTCCCTGGTCAGCCGGGATGTAATAGCGGACAGTATTGAAACAAATGCAGGCGCACAATACTATGATGCGATTGTTACGATTCCGGGTTGCGATAAAAATATGCCGGGTTCGATCATGGCTATGGGACGGCTGAACCGCCCGGGAATCATGCTCTACGGGGGGACCATTGCACCCGGTCATTACAAGGGGGAAGATCTGAACATCGTTTCTAATTTCGAAGCGCTTGGGCAAAAAATTGCCGGAAATATGAGTGAGGCTGATTTCAAAGCCATCGTTCGTCACAGTTGTCCGGGAGCAGGTGCCTGTGGTGGCATGTATACCGCAAATACAATGGCGTCAGCGATTGAAGCAATGGGCATGAGCCTGCCTTATTCTTCTTCCAATCCGGCTCTCAGTGAAGACAAACAAAAAGAATGCGAAGCCATTGGTGCCGCCATCAAATTATTGCTTGAGAAAGATATCAAGCCCAGGGATATCATGACGCGTAAGGCATTTGAAAATGCGATTACTGTCATTATGGTTTTGGGAGGATCCACCAATGCTGTTTTACATATGATTGCGATCGCGAAAAGTGTACATGTTCCGCTCACGCAGGACGATTTTCAGGAAATCAGCAATAAAATTCCTGTACTCGCTGATTTTAAACCCAGCGGAAAATATCTGATGCAGGACCTGCATCAATATGGTGGCGTTCCTGCTGTCATGAAATATTTACTAAAGAACGGTTTGTTACACGGGGATTGCTTAACGGTTACGGGGAAAACGGTGGCTGAAAATTTAAAAGAAGCACCTGATCTGGATTTCGATCAGCAGAAAATAATCATGCCACTGGAAAAACCCCTAAAGGCTACCGGGCATTTGCAAATTTTATACGGCAACCTGGCAGAAGGCGGAAGTGTGGCGAAAATCAGCGGAAAGGAAGGGGAAAAATTTGAAGGTACTGCCCGGGTATTTGATGGGGAGCATGAACTTATACATGGTATTCAATCGGGAAAAGTTCATGCAGGCGATGTGGTGGTGATAAGAAATATCGGTCCGAAAGGTGCTCCCGGCATGCCTGAAATGCTTAAACCAACCGGTGCAATCATTGGAGCGGGACTGGGGAAAAGTGTTGCCCTGATTACAGACGCCCGCTTCAGTGGCGGAACCCACGGCTTTGTAGTTGGACACATTACTCCTGAAGCACATGAAGGTGGTCTGATTGGGTTGGTGGAAGATAATGATATCATTGAAATCGATGCAACAAAAAATCTGATCAATCTGAAAGTGAGTGCAGAAATCATCGCTGAAAGAAAAAAGAAGTGGAAAAAGCCCGCCCTGAAAGCAACAAACGGCGTGTTATTTAAATATGCCCGCGTTGTAAAAGACGCCTCGCAGGGTTGTGTAACGGATGAAGATTAGGCCAACGGTCAACGAAAAAATTAGTCTTTATAAAATTTACGAAGATGGAAACGCTTGAAATAACTAAAGAAAAACAGACAAAACAAAAACCACGGAAATTATCCGGCTCAGCTGCTCTGCTGGAGATATGTCTGTCAGAAAAAGTAGACACGATTTTTGGCTATCCGGGTGGTGCCATCATGCCGATCTATGATGCGTTATACGATTATCAGGAAAAATTAAAACATATACTGGTCCGGCATGAACAGGGTGCCATACATGCTGCCCAGGGTTACGCGCGGAGTTCTGGCAAAACAGGTATTGTGTTTGCCACCAGCGGCCCGGGAGCAACCAACCTCGTGACGGGGCTTGCAGATGCTATGATCGACAGTACCCCATTGGTTTGTATTACAGGTCAGGTATTTGCTCATCTCCTCGGCACAGATGCTTTTCAGGAAACAGACGTTATCAATATCACCACACCCATCACCAAATGGAATTACCAAATTACGGATGCCACAGAAATTCCTTCCGTAATGGCAAAAGCTTTTTATCTGGCTGCCAGTGGGCGTCCGGGACCTGTCCTTATAGACATAACTAAAAACGCGCAGATACAGGAATTCGATTTTGAAGAATATGTACCCTGTGAGCATGTCCGCAGCTACAGGCCTAAGCCCATTGTGCGAAAAAAATATCTGGAAGAAGCTGCAAAGCTGATTAACGAAGCAAAAAAACCGTTTGTCATATTTGGTCAGGGTGTGATTCTGGGCCAGGCAGAAAATGAATTCAAAAATTTTATTGAGAAATCAGGCATTCCGGCTGCCTGGACTATCCTGGGCATGAGTGCAATACCGACCAGTCATCCGCTGGCAGTGGGTATGCTGGGTATGCATGGTAACTACGGCCCGAATGTTCTTACCAATGAATGCGATGTTTTAATTGCCATCGGCATGCGCTTCGATGATCGGGTAACGGGACGGTTAGATAAATACGCCAAACAGGCGAAAGTGATACACCTGGATATTGATCCGGCAGAAATAGATAAAAACGTAAAAGCCACCGTACCTGTTTGGGGCGATTGCAAAGAAACACTTCCCCTGCTAACCCAGCTCGTCGATAAAAAAACGCATCCGGCCTGGCTTCAGAAATTTAAAGACCATCAGAAACAGGAAGAAGAAAAATGTATTTATCCGGAAATGCATCCGGACACGAACGTGTTGTCTATGGGCGAAGTGATAGATGCGCTCAATGAATTGACTGGAGGTCATGCGATACTGGTAACGGATGTGGGCCAGCATCAAATGGTCACCTGCCGTTATGCGCAATACAGCGAGTCAAAAAGCAATATCACTTCAGGCGGTCTCGGCACCATGGGCTTCGCACTGCCGGCAGCCATTGGTGCCAAATTCGGAGCACCGGAAAGAGAAGTAATCGCAATCGCCGGAGACGGCGGATTTCAGATGACATTGCAGGAACTCGGAACCATTATGCAAACCGACCTGAATGTTAAAATCATCGTGTTGAATAATCAGTTTCTGGGAATGGTTCGCCAGTGGCAGGAATTGTTTAATGAAAGAAGATATTCTTTTGTTGACATTCAAAGTCCCGATTTTGTTGCCCTCGCTGCATCTTATCGGATTCCAGGACAAAAGGTGACCGACCGTTCATTATTAAAAGCGGCTTTGAAAGATATGCTTGACAACCCAGGTGCCTATATCCTTGAAATTATGGTTGGAAAAGAAAACAATGTATTTCCGATGGTTCCACAAGGCTGCAGTGTGAGTGAGATCAGGTTAAGCTAGGAAAGCAACAGTGTATAAGATTTACGAGATTCATTTTTTATTACCATATATGGAAGACAGCGTTTTGACAGGCATACCAGCAGATTATCCAACCCTTGTTGAAGAAACCGGGAAACTGTCTTTCAATATGAATTCGGATTTGCATACCGGCAGCATTTTGAAAACCATGGTGGCATCCAAAAAATCCGGGCACTTTCTGGAAC
>Ga0206961_1073_pt1 | contig 25346 bp, 16 predicted proteins | sample Alteio_BWOrgHeat_30_FD_153238 | JGI IMG/M metagenome (GOLD analysis project Ga0206961, IMG submission 153238) | Enriched cells from forest soil in Barre Woods Harvard Forest LTER site, Petersham, Massachusetts, United States -... | ecosystem: Environmental > Terrestrial > Soil > Temperate forest >...
TCGGATTTAGACACCTCTTCCATTTTCCCCAGACATTTTTTTTGAAACTCTGCATCGCCTACCGCAAGCACTTCATCAATGATCAGAATTTCAGGTTCTAAATGGGCTGCTACCGCAAATGCTAATCGAACATACATCCCACTGCTATAACGTTTAACAGGCGTGTCTAAAAAATTTTCAACACCACTGAAATCTACTATCTCATCGAATTTGCTTTTTATTTCAGCACGGCTCATACCAAGTATGGCACCATTTAAAAAAATATTTTCTCTACCGGTTAATTCGGGATGAAATCCGGTGCCGACTTCTAGTAACGATGCAACTCTGCCATTTAATTCTATTCTTCCTTTTGTCGGTTCTGTTATCCTGCTTAGCAATTTTAATAAAGTGCTTTTGCCCGCGCCGTTCCTTCCGATCACACCTACTGCTTCACCTTGCTTTATCTCAAAACTTACATCTTTTAGTGCCCAAAATTCTTCTACTTCATGTGTGCCCATTAACTGCTTTCCACTAAATGCATGTTGCAATCTTTTAGCAAAGCTTTTGGTTCTGTTGGCCACAATATCCCGCAATGCTACATAGCCTTGTGTCTCATGTCCGATGAGGTAACTTTTGCTGAGATTGTCTACTTTAATTATTGTGTTGCTCATTCTTAAATGATATCTGCAAATGTTTTTTCTGTTTTTCTAAAATAATAGATACCAAAAAATAAGGTAATGAAGGTAATGATCAATGAAAGACTTATACTAACTAATGTATGATGAGTAAATGGTTCTCCGCAAATGCACCACCTGAAACCATCTATAACACCTACCATCGGATTTAGATCATACACTAAACGCCATTTTTCAGAAATGATATTACTACTAAAACCAACGGGAGAAATGAATAAACCAAACTGAACGATAAATGGAATGATATACCGGAAGTCTCTATACTTTACATTAACAGCAGTTAAGTAAAGTCCTAAACTAAAAGAAGTTAAAAAAACGAAAATTAAAAAAACAGGCAATAATAAAATTTGTAAAGGTGGCATATAATGATAATAGATCATTAAAGCAAAAAGTATAACAAATGAAATTAGAAAATCAACAAAGCTTGATATTACAGCACTTGCCGGTATGATCAATCTTGGAAAATAAACCTTAGAAATGAGATTACTATTACCAATTAGACTGTTACTGCTTTCTGTTAAGGCTGTTGAAAAGAATTGCCAGGGTAACATTGCTGTATATACTAAAATAGCATAAGGAGTCGCTGTATCACTTTGCAGACCGGCTATTTTATGAAACACAATGGTAAAGACGAGCATGGCAAGTAGTGGCCGAATCACACTCCATAATACGCCAATCACAGTTTGCTTGTAACGTACTTTTACATCTCTCCATGCTAATATATAGAACAATTCTCTGTAGCGCCAGAGGTCTTTCCAGTAATTTTTTTCTGTACGGCCTGGTTCTATTATTAATTGCATAAAGCTTTACGGTAATTTTATGAAGATCTCTTATAGTAAATCTGCAATGGAATTATACTAAGCTTATCAATTTGCTTAGATAACAATTTTTTTCAAATACTCTCCATATCCACTTTTCTTTAACTTTTCTGCAAGCGATAATAATTGCTCTTTATTAATGTATCCCATGCGCCACGCAATTTCTTCTAAACAGCCAATTTTTAATCCCTGCCTTTTTTCTACAACACGTACATACTCACCGGCATCACTCAAAGAATCAAAAGTTCCGGTATCTAACCAGGCAAAGCCTCTGTCTAAAACACCTACTTTTAGTTTTTTATTTTGAAGATACACTTTGTTTACATCTGTTATTTCATATTCACCACGTGAACTTGGTGGAATATTTTTAGCGATCGTTACCACTTCATTATCATAAAAGTATAAACCGGGAACTGCATAATTGCTTTTAGGGTTCGATGGTTTTTCTTCAATACTGATTGCGCGGAGATCCTTATCAAATTCTACCACACCGTATCTTTCAGGATCACTTACGGGATAAGCGAAAATTACAGCACCTGTAGGATTTGCAGAGGCTTGTAATAACTTACTAAATCCGCTACCATAAAAAATATTATCACCTAAAACTAAAGCCACACTCTCTTTTCCGATAAACTTTTCGCCAATTACAAATGCTTGCGCTAAACCATTTGGCACTTCCTGAATAGCGTATTCTAATTTACAACCCCATTGCGAACCATCACCCAGCAAACGAATAAACTGTGCCTGATCCTCCGGTGTTGTGATAATCAGTATTTCTTTTATACCAGCCAACATCAAAGTACTTAACGGATAATAGATCATCGGCTTATCGTAAATAGGCATAAGCTGTTTGCTTATACCCATTGTGATGGGATATAATCTTGTGCCTGATCCGCCTGCGAGAATAATACCTTTCATTAAGTTGAGTAGTTTATGGTTTAGGGTTTAGAGTAGTTCTAAACTCTCTGACTGTATTGTTTTTCGTAATAGTTTTGATAATTACCGCTTGTTACGCCATTCAACCATTCTTCATTGTTCAAATACCAATCAATGGTTTTCGAAATGCCTTCTTCAAATTGTAGTGACGGCAACCAGCCTAATTCATTTTTTAATTTGGTGGCATCGATCGCGTAGCGAAGATCATGACCTGCACGATCTTTAACATACGTGATCAGTTTTGCAGACGTTCCTTTTTCCCTTCCTAATTTTTCATCCATCTGTTTGCATAACTCTTTTACAAGATCGATGTTGGTCCATTCGTTATGTCCCCCGATATTGTATGTTTCTCCGATCTTTCCTTTATGGAAAATAACATCGATCGCTCTTACATGATCTTCCACATATAACCAATCTCTAACATTTTCGCCTTTACCATAAATAGGCAATGGTTTATTGTTGATGATATTATGAATGCAAAGCGGAATTAATTTTTCGGGAAAATGAAATGGCCCGTAATTATTGCTACAGTTAGAAATTTTAACCGGCATATGATAAGTATGAAAGAATGCTCTTACCAGATGATCTGAAGATGCTTTAGAAGCAGAGTAGGGACTGCGTGGATCGTAGGCAGTTTCTTCTGTAAAAAAACCGGTGGCGCCTAAAGAACCGTATACTTCGTCTGTAGAAATGTGATAAAAAAGTTTTCCGGTAAAATCATCCTTCCAGAATTCCTTAGCAGTTTGTAATAAAGAACCAGTTCCAACAACGTTAGTTGTGATAAAAGCTAAAGGATCGGTGATCGACCTGTCAACATGGCTTTCTGCCGCGCAATGTAGTACGGCAGTAAACTGATATTCTTTAAATAATTCAGTTAATAATTTTATATCAACGATATCGCCCTTCACAAATCTGTAGTTAGGTTTATCTTCTATATCTTTTAAGTTTTGAAGATTACCTGCATAAGTAAGTTTATCAAGATTTACGATCTTGTACTCAGGATATTTTAAAACAAATAACCTGGTAAGATGAGAACCAATGAATCCTGCTCCTCCGGTAATAAGAATCGACTTTGACATTTTAACTGGTTATATACAAATGAAATTAGTGTAATTATTGTTTAAGATTCAGCTTGATCTGTAATTCATCAAATTGTTTAGTATCAATAGTACTTGGCGCATCGATCATTACATCACGACCGCTATTGTTTTTTGGAAAGGCAATAAAATCTCTGATACTTTCGCTGCCACCTAATAGTGCACATAAACGATCAAAACCAAAAGCAAGTCCACCATGCGGCGGTGCGCCATATTCAAAAGCACCTAATAAGAAACCGAATTTATGCTGCTGCTCTTCTGCACCCATTCCTAAAGCGGCAAACATTTTTTCCTGTAATTCTCTTTGGAAGATACGGATAGAGCCACCGCCAATTTCGTTACCATTTAAAACCATATCATACGCATTGGCTTTGATACCCGCGTAAGGATGTTCTAAATATTTTTCCGCATTTTCTATTACAGGGTTATTCTTGATCATAATATCAATATGATCAGGCTTTGGGGAAGTGAACGGATGATGACGTGCCACCCAACGGTTATCATCTTCTGCATATTCAAACAAAGGGAAATCAAGTACCCATAATAATTTAAATTCTGTTGGTTTACGCAGCCCCAATATTTCTCCTAAATACAAACGCAGGTCGCTGATCGCTTTTCTTGTTCTTTCTTCTGCGCCGGCTAATACTAAAATCAGATCGCCAGCTTTTGCATTAGCTGCAGTTGCGATCACTTTTAATTTATCCGCATCGTAAAATTTATCTACGCTGCTTTTATATGTTCCATCGGCATTCACTTTAATGAATACCAATCCTTTCATTCCAATTTGCGGACGTTTAACCCATTCAGTTAATTCGTCTGTTTGTTTTCTTGTGTATTCGCTACAGCCAGGAACTGAAATAGCTATCACAGTTTCGGCTTCATCAAACACTTTAAAATCAACACCGCCAATCAATGCAGCGTTATCAGCTTTATTTGTAAAAACTGTTGAAGGTTTTTTAAGATTACACAATTTCATATCAAACCTGATATCCGGTTTGTCATTTCCGAATTGCCACATGGCTTCTTCCCAACTCATGCGTTCTACCTTATCAGTGTAATCAATATTTTTTACATCTTTAAAAATTCGTTTTACCAAACCTTCGAACATGTTTAAAATATCCTCCTGTTCAACGAAACACATTTCGCAATCTATCTGTGTAAATTCAGGTTGCCTGTCTGCACGCAGATCCTCATCTCTAAAACATTTTACAATTTGATAGTAACGATCATAACCGCTCACCATTAATAATTGCTTAAATGTTTGCGGAGATTGGGGCAATGCATAAAACTGTCCGGCATTCATTCTCGAAGGCACCACAAAATCTCTTGCACCTTCGGGGGTAGATTTAATTAAGAAAGGTGTTTCAATATCCATGAAATTATTTTCATGTAAATAGTTCCTTGTTGATCGACCGACTGCATAACGCAATTCTAAATTTTTCTTTACAATATTTCTGCGAAGATCTAAGTAGCGGTATTTCATACGCAATTCTTCGCCACCATCTGTATCGTCTTGAATAGAAAATGGAGGAACTGCTGATTTATTTAAAATGGTAAATTCCGTTACGGCAATTTCAATATCGCCTGTTGGGATATTTGTGTTCTTATTACTTCTTTCATTGACTGTTCCTTTTACCTGCAAAACAAATTCTCTTCCCAAAGGATTAGCATCTAGTCGTGTATTCAGATTTTCAGAAAATAATAACTGCGTGATGCCATAACGATCGCGAAGATCAATAAATGTAATGCTGCCGAATTTGCGTACGGTCTGTACCCAACCCGCAAGGGTTACTTCTTTTGTTACATCTGCTATTCTTAATTCACCACAAGTATGAGAACGATACATTATTTGATTAATTTATTGATACTGATAATAAGCATTTTATGCCGCGCAAAGATATTGAAATGCTGCAATGAAAAAACGGGTTTCGGCGTACTTTATCCATCTTTTAGCAAAGATCACGAAAACAAAAAAAGCCTGTCAAACATAGTTTGAACAGGCTTAATGATTTATTAAGCAACAAGTAAGGAAATTACTTGCTTAAAGCATTTACTTTCTTAGCCAACTTACTTTTTAAGTTAGCTGCTTTGTTTTTGTGGATAGTACCACGTTTCGCCAATTTATCAATCATAGAAGCAACTTCAGGCAATTTCGCTGTAGCACTTTTCTTTTCGTCAATTGCTTTAATATCACGTATTGCATTACGGGTAGTTTTACCGTAATAACGGTTACGCTCGTTACGTTTAGTGCTTTGACGCACATCTTTTTTGGTTGCTGAGTGATTAGCCATTTTAAATCAAATTTTGGGCTGCAAAGATAGGGATATGAAATTAGAAATCAGCATTGGTAGCGGATAATTTTTGAAAAAGAGTAATATTTATTGATAAAACCCGTTTTAAAGCAAATTATTTCAATTTTTGATAATGGCAAATAACATCGGTTTTGCCCATTTTTAGTAAAAATCATGGCCATTTTGCATATAAATACCGATATTTGCAGCCGAATTATTAATTAAATTGATTGCTATTTTACCGCCTTTTTGAGCGGTTTTTTACTAAAAGATGCTTATAAAATATTCTACAAATGAAAGATTTCCAGTACATCACTAATTCCAGTCCTGCTTATATCGAAAATTTATACAATGATTTCCTGAAAGATCCGAACAGTGTTGATCAGGAAATGCGTAGCTTTTTTGAAGGTTTTGATTTTGCTGTAAGTAATAGCAATGGTGGTTCTATAAGTACGGCTGTGCCAAGTAGCAATGGGAATGGGAACGGTACAACTGCATTAAGCAAATCAAATCTGGATAGTGAGTTCAGGGTATATCAATTGATATTAGCGTATCGTAGAAAAGGGCATTTGATCGCAACGACAAATCCTATCCGTCAAAGAAAAGACAGACAAGCAAATCTTGAATTAAGCAATTTTGGTTTTACAGATGCAGACCTCGCCACACAATATGAAGCAGGCCAATTTGTAGGCTTAGGAAAAACATCCCTAAAAAATATTGTAGATCATTTAAAGAAATGTTATACAAGCAATATCGGTGTTGAATTTAGTTCTGTTAACAGCAGAAGAAAAAGAGATTGGTTAAAGAATGCGGTAGAAAACACGATGTTGCAGCCTGTTTCCTTGCCTCAGAAAAAAAGAATATTACAAAAATTGAATGAAGGGGTGATGTTTGAAAAATTCCTTCAGACAAAATACGTTGGTCAAAAACGTTTCTCTTTAGAAGGTGGCGAAACTACTATTGCGGCATTGGATGCTATACTTGATGTTTCTGCAGCAACGGGAGTAAAAGAAGTTGTGATAGGCATGGCGCATCGCGGAAGGTTGAATGTATTGGCAAATGTTTTAGGTAAAACTTACGAGCAAATTTTTAGCGAGTTTGAAGGAACTTCTCTGCCTGATACTACAATGGGTAGCGGCGATGTAAAATATCATATGGGGTATAGCAGTGAAGTAGAAACATTCTCCGGTAATAAAATTCATTTAAAACTTTGTCCGAATCCATCGCATTTAGAAGCGGTAGATCCTGTTGTAATTGGTTTTGCAAGAAGCAAAGCGGATGTTCTATACAACAGTGAATACGATAAAATATTACCGATATTAATTCATGGAGATTCATCTGTAGCAGGCCAGGGTATTGTGTATGAAGTATTACAGATGTGTAAACTAAAAGGATATTATACCGGCGGAACGATCCATTTTGTTATCAATAACCAGATTGGTTTTACAACAGATTTTGATGATGCACGTAGCGCTGATTATTGTACCTCTATCGCTGCAATGGTGAATGCTCCTGTATTACACGTAAATGGAGATGATCCTGAAGTGGTAGTAAAAGCTGTGCAGATCGCTACACATTACCGTCAGGAATTTAACAATGATATTTTTATTGATATGGTATGCTATCGCAAGCACGGACATAATGAAGGCGATGAACCAAAATTCACTCAACCGGCATTGTATTCGCTGATCGATAAGCATTTAAACCCAAGAGAAGTATATACGCAATACCTTATCAATAATGGAGAAGCAGATGCACAGGCGCTGGCAAAGGAAATGGAACAAAAGTTTTTAGCTCAGTTACAGGAACGATTAGACGAAGTAAAACAAAATCCATTGCCGTATAAATTTCAGGCACCTGAATTGTGGTGGCAGAGCCTGAAACGTGCTACTCCCGCAGATTTCGAATCATCTCCGGTAACGGCAATTAAAGAAAGCGAAGTGAAATTCTTGTTTGATGGGTTGATGAAATGGCCGGCAAATTTTAAACCTTTACGTAAGGTTGAAAAATTATTACAGGATAAAATAAAATTATACGAAGAAGAAGGAAAGCTAGACTGGGCCACAGGCGAATTGATGGCGTATGCGAGTTTATTGACCGAAGGAAAAGATGTACGCATGAGCGGACAAGATGTAAAAAGAGGAACATTTAGTCACAGGCATGCTGTTTTGTATGATGAGAATACCAATGTTGATTACAATCGTTTAAATGGTTTGAAAGAAGGGCAGAAACCTTTCAGGATCTATAACTCATTATTGAGTGAATATGGTGTGCTGGGTTTTGAATATGGTTATGCTATGGCAAACCCTAATGCGTTGGTTATTTGGGAAGCCCAGTTCGGAGATTTTTGTAATGGTGCACAAACAATGATCGATCAGTTCATCGCCGCAGGCGAAACAAAATGGCAACGCATGAATGGTGTTGTGATGTTATTGCCGCACGGTTACGAAGGCCAGGGCCCGGAACATAGCAGTGCAAGAATGGAGCGTTTTTTACAAATGTGTGCAGAGCTCAATATCGTGATCACTAATATTACTACGGCGGCTAATCTTTTTCATGTAATGAGAAGACAATTAGCCTGGAACTTCAGAAAGCCTCTGATCAATTTTTCACCAAAAGCAAACCTTCGTCATCCCGGAAGTTATAGTCCTATTAGTGATTTTACCAATGGAGGCTTTAAAGAAGTGATCGATGATACATTTGTTGAAAAAGCGGCAGACGTTAAAAAAGTACTGTTATGCAGCGGCAAAATGTATTTTGACCTGGCAGAAAAACAACAAAAAGATGGCAGAAAAGATATAGCGATCATAAGATTAGAGCAGATATACCCTTTACCACAGAACCAGCTGGATGAATTGTACAAAAAGTATAGTAAGGCCATCTGGCATTGGGTGCAGGAAGAGCCTTTAAATATGGGTGCCGCTTCTTTTTTGAGGATGAATGTGAAAAATATCAACCTATTTATCATTAGTCGCTCTGCAAGTGCCTCAACAGCAACGGGTTATGCCAAGGTTCATGCTAAAGAGCAGGCGGAGATCATTAATACGGCTTTTACTATCTAATTACTAAATACAATGGATAGCCGCTATTTATTTATTTTACAAATTAGAAGCAACAAAAGGCTATGGAAAAGTCTCTAGTAACAGGGTGTAGCTATAATTTTAACATCTTTACTGGAAAGGTAATTGTAGCTTGCGCTAAGATTTAAAAAAGAAGTTTTTTGGTTTCAGATATAATATATATTTTGCAAGCCGGTTTAGGAAAACGATTGCTGAAATCTACGCTATACTAAATTTAACATCGTTCTACAAAACCAGCATTTTTTAATAATAATATAAAATAGTTTAAACTTTTTATATGCAGCTTGTAATATACCCTTGGTTATCCGCAACGCTACAATAAAGCACAATAACGATTCTTTACATATTTATCAATTCAAAATTAAACTCAAAAAAATGAAACAAATTAAAAACATAACACTTGCTGTATTAAGCGGGTTGTTAATTTTATCAGTTGCTACAGTTTCTTGTAAAAAGAAATCTGGTGGAAGCTCTAGCAGTACAGCTCCAACAATTAGCGGAATAACTCCGTCTGCTAATGATACTCTTGGTCAAACAATACAGATCGTAGGAACTAACTTTGCAGGCGCAACAGTTACTATTGGAGGCATCGCTGCAACTAACGTATCTATAGCAGCAACAGTAATTAACGCAACAATTCCTGCAGGTGTTACTGTTGGTACAGTTGTAGTAAAAGTAACAACTGCTACAGGTTCTGCTACTTTCAACATCACTGTTGTTAGCGTAAGCTCTTTATTCCATACTGCTGATTTGAAAACTAGTTCTAATCAGGTAGAGACAAGTTCTCTAATTGGTAACTGGACTTTTGATGGTACAGAAAATGTTACAAGCGGTTCAAATAGTACTGGTCCACAACTTAACGGTGGTACAATTACCTATGTAACTGGTAGAATTGGTCAAGCTGCTCATTTTGCAAATGCTTGGCTTACTTACCCTAACACAGCAATTCCTGCAAGTGCAGATAATTCAGGTGGTAACGGTAGTAACGATACACTTAAAGCTGGTTTCTCAGTAAGTCTTTGGGCACAAATGCCTGATACAAGCACACTTAGCACTTTATTTGCTCTTTATAGCCCAAATATCCCTAACTGGCCTTTATTGGGTATTGATTATCGCAAATCTGGTGGTATTTATGCAGTAGATGGTGGTATCGGTATGGTTGATGCTGTTAACCCTTGGATCAGTTATGCTTCATTTTATGGTATAAATTTTAATGATTCATTAACATGGGCACATTTTGTTATCACTTATGATTCTACTTCTAAGAATTTTATTTATTATGCTAATGACATAAAAATAAAAACTTGGGCTCCATCTGATCTTACAGGCGCAGGTATGGCAATTGACAGTGCTTTCAACATAGTAGCACCTAACTATCCAACTATTGGTACTAACGAAGGTATCGGTCGTACACCTGGTGATGTATCTAACACTTTAGCTAGTTATATGGCTGATGGTATTACCGGTAATATCGATGATATCAGATTCTATAATATAGCACTTACTGCTACAGACGTTGATGATCTATACCAATTAGGTAACCACGGTCAATAGTATTTTTCTTATTCTTTAATTAGAATAAATATATTTTAGTCCCCGGCTTTTAGCCGGGGATTTTTTTTAAGGTATTTAAAAAAAAACATTGCGTTTTACCAACCTTTCTCTCATTATAGTAGTATATTAACAGGAGATTAAATAACGATTGCGTTGCCCTTACTTTCCAATTACGATTTTTTATTTTTTTGCTGAATTCATATTATCATTTACCAATCATTAAGCTTAATAAAAATGAAACAAATTAGAACAGTAACACTTTCTGTATTAGGCGCGTTATTAACTTTAGCTATTGTTATTATATCTTGCAACAAGCCTAATGGGCCAAATCCATCTCCCTCTGTACCTCCGATAATTAGTTCCATAAGTCCTATAGTTGATACTATCGGACAGGTAATAATGATTACTGGAGTTAATTTTACGGGTGCTACAGTTATTATTGGAGGAGCAGCTGCAACTAATGTCTCTGTAAATGCGACAGTAATTATTGCAACTGTCCCTACGGGAGCATCTATTGGAACCACTGTGGTAAAAGTTACAACTTTGGCGGGCTCTGCTACTTTCAATGTTACAATTTTAGGTCCCGTTTGTGGTTGTTTCGAAATTGATGGGAAAAGTAGCTCTAATGAAATAGCATCATCTTCCTTGATAGGACACTGGACATTTGATAGTACAACAAATGAAACCGGAGGTGCAGATAATATAGCACCAATACTTTCAGGAGGCGGAGCCATTACATACGTACCCGGACAGATTGGCCTGGCAGGGCATTTCGCAAATTCATGGCTTACTTATCCTAGTAATGCAACAGCAGCCGGTCTTGCTAATGGAACTTTAATAGGTAGCAACGATACACTTCAGGCTGGCTTTACAGTAAGTCTTTGGGCTCAAATGCCCGATACGATCACCCTTAGTACTTTGTTTGCATTGTATAGTCCCAGTATTCCTAATTGGCCTTTATTAGGAATTGATTATCGTAAATATGCCGGTGTTTTTGATTTTGATGCAGGCTTCAGCTTGGTAGATGGCCTTGGCCCATATGTTGGCTATCAGGTATTTTTTCAAAACAATTCTTTTAAAGATTCGCTTACTTGGGCATTCTTTACCATCACATATGATTCAACTTCCAAAAATTTCCTTTATTATGCAAATAATGTATTGGTAAAAACATGGTCTATATCTGATATTACCGGTGTCGGAGGTATTCCGGTTGATAGTTCGCTTAATATCATTGCTCCCAACTATCCTACGATCGGAACTAATGAAGGCATGGGACGGACTCCCGGCGATTTATCGAACAACCTAGCTGGTTATATGGCTGACGGTATTACAGGTAATATTGATGATATCAGGTTTTTTAACAAGGCACTAACAGCCAATGAAATTAATGATCTATATGTGCTAGGCGAACATGGCCAATAATATCCTCAACTATAAAATATTTTTATCCCCGTTTTTTGCGGGGATTTTTTTGCGGAATGGTTTAATAAATGCAGTTATGACAATACTTTTATAACCCTTATTTTTGCAGCGCTTAAGCAATAACTCAGTAATCTATAATGAACAATTCAGAAACGATCCGGGCAAAATTTGATGAGTTAGCAGCCTGTGTGGTTATACCTACCTATAATAATGCAGCTACACTTGCACAGGTAATTACTGATGTAGCTCACTATACCAACAACATTATTGTTGTGAATGATGGCTCTACTGATTATTCGGAAACTATCGCCCGCTCGTTTTCACAAGTACAATTGATCAGTTATTCAACTAATGTAGGTAAAGGCTGGGCACTACGAAAAGCATTTGACTACGCAATAGCACATGACTATATGTTCGCTGTTACGATCGATTCTGACGGACAGCATTTTGCAAAGGATCTGCCGGCATTTATACATAAACTGGAAGAGGTTAAGGATGCTATTATTATTGGTTCAAGAAATATGGATCAGGAAACAGTGCCAGGCAAAAGCAGCTTTGGTAATAAATTCTCCAATTTTTGGTTCAAAGTAGAAACAGGCATCAGTTCTCCAGATACGCAATCGGGGTTTCGGGCATATCCTTTAGCTCCACTTAAAGACATACATTTTTTTACAAAGAAATATGAATTCGAAATAGAAGTATTAGTACGTGCTGTATGGAAAGGTGCAAAGATCGAATCTATTCCAGTGACCGTTTATTATGCACCAAAAGAAATAAGGGTATCGCATTTCAGGCCTTTTAAAGATTTTACGAGGATAAGTATATTGAACACTGTATTAGTATTCATTACTTTTTTATACATCAAGCCACGCAATTTGCTAAGGATCTTGTTTGATAAAAAAAAAGTCTATACCTCATTAAAGAACAATTATTCGATTCAAATGAGCCAGATAGTATAAAAGCTTTTTCAGTAGCCTTTGGCATTTTTATAGGGATAGTACCTATTTGGGGATTTCAGTTAATAGTCGGTATTGCTTTGGCCATTTTATTAAGACTGAATAAAGCACTGGTTATTATTGCGGCAAATATTAGTATTCCGCCAATGATACCTTTAATAATTTTTTTAAGTTACAAGGCAGGGGGGTACTGGATCAGTAAAAGTTCCTCTTCACATATAGAATATAGTAAGGTCCTTTCACTGAAGTCAATTAGAGAGAATTTTACACAATATCTTTATGGCAGTATTACATTGGCTATTGTTGCCGGTATTGCATTTGGGCTCTTAACTTTTACATTACTTAAATTATTAAAAAGAAAATCTATCCCGGTAGAATAAGGTAAAAACAACATGGAAAAAGTTCTCGTAAGGATATATAATTATTTTGCAAAGCACCGGACAGTTTTCTTTATCACTTTTGGTACGTGTTTTTTATTGTTGGGGTATTTTGCTTTGCAGGTAAAATTTGAAGAAGACATTTCAAAAATATTACCGAAAGATAAAAAGACGGAAAAACTGAATGAAATATTTCAGAATTCTAAATTCATAGAAAAGCTTGTTATTACTGTATCGCTTAAAGATACTACGGCTCAACAACCTGATAGCCTGGTTGCTTATGCTGATGATTTTGCCGCTCGTGTTCAAAATGATCTTACACCTTACATCAGCAAAATTAATTACAAGGTAGATGATGGTTTGATAATGGATCTTTTCGGAACCATCAGCGATCGATTGCCCATCTACTTAAATGAAAAAGATTACACAACGATCGATACGCTGATCACACGGGATAAAGTAAAGCAAACACTGGCACAGGATATCAGAACGCTCACTTCTCCCGCCGGTATTGCGTTGAAAAATATCATCAGCAACGATCCTGTTGGCATCTCTTATATCGGACTAAAAAAATTACAACAGCTTCAGTACGATGAAAATTTTGAGTTGTATGATAGTTATATAGTTACAAAAGACCACAAGAATTTATTGATGTTCATCACGCCGGCGTATGCACCCAATAACACTGGTAAAAATGCATTGTTGTTTGAAGGACTGGATAAAATAATTGATAGTCTTGATAACAATAATAAAAATATCAGTACAACTTATTTTGGCGCCGCTGCAGTTTCTGTAGGGAATGCATTGCAATTAAGAAAGGATACGATCTTTACACAAGGCATTACTTTGTTTTTCCTGATCGTCTTTTTAGGATTTTATTTTAAAAAGAAAAGAGCTCCGATTGTAATTCTTATCCCTGTTTTATTTGGTGCTTTATTTTCATTGGCGGCTATTTATTTTATTAAGGGAAGTATCTCTGTAATAGCATTGGGTGTAGGCTCGGTGGTATTAGGTATTGCCGTAAATTATTCCCTGCATGTATTCAATCATTACCGGCATACAAGAAGTATCGAGCAGGTAATTAAAGATCTGGCGATGCCTTTGACGGTAGGTAGCTTTACAACGATAGGTGGTTTCTTTTGCCTGGAGTTCGTAGAATCTGAAATGCTGAAAGATCTTGGATTGTTTGCAGCTTTTAGTTTGATCGGCGCTTCATTTTGTTCATTGATCTTTTTGCCACATTTTTTGGCTACAAAAAAAGAACAGGAAGAACATACAGAGATCGAATTTTCCTGGATCGATAAAGTTTCCAGGTATAATCCTGAGTACAATAAATATATAGTTATCATTATTTTTTTACTAACCATATTCTTTTATTTCACCGCACAGAATGTAAGTTTTCAATCGGATATGATGAAGATGAATTACATGTCTGATAAATTAAAAGCATCTCAGGCGAAGCTTGATAAAATAAACCAGTTCTCACTTCAGTCTATTTATTTAGTAACAGAAGGAAAAACATTGGATGATGCACTGGTAAATAATGAAAAAGTAGTTGGCAAAATTGAAGCATTAAAGGAAAAAGGTGTTATTACAAAATACTCAGGTGTATCATCGCTGATCATTTCAGACTCTTTACAAAGAGAAAGGATCTCCCGTTGGAAAGCTTACTGGACGCCTGAGAAGAAAAAACAATTATTTGCCACCTTAGAAACAGAAGGCGTTGCGCTGGGATTCAGACCATCGGCTTTTGATAATTTCAAAAACCTTGTTAATAAAGATTTCACTGTACTGGATTCTGCTTCCATGGTGAGTATTAGGAAAAGCTTTTTAGATGATTTTATTACAGAACAACCGGGCAAAGCAACTGTTGTAACATTGGTAAAAGTAACGCCGCAAAATAAAGAAACTGTTTACAACGCATTTGATAATGACCCTAATATTACAGTAGTAGATAAACAATACCTGACGGCAAGGTTTGTACAGATCATTAATTCAGATTTTACAAGCATTGCGATCATGTCTTCATTGCTGGTGTTTGTTGTATTGTTAATGACTTACGGCCGAATCGAATTAACGCTGGTTTCTTTTATACCGATGTTCATTTCCTGGATATGGATATTAGGATTAATGGGATTGTTTGGCATTGAATTCAATATCGTAAACATCATTATATCAGCACTGATTTTTGGTTTGGGTGATGATTACAGTTTGTTCATCATGGATGGTTTGTTGCAGGAATACAGAACGGGTAAAAAGAATTTGTCTTCTTACAAGTCATCTATTTTTCTATCAGCTATTACAACCGTAGCAGGTTTAGGCGTTTTGGTATTTGCCAAACACCCGGCATTAAAATCTATTGCCTGGATATCTATTATCGGTATTCTTTGCGTAGTGTTGATGGCACAAATACTAATTCCATTCTTATTTAATATTTTAATTAAGAACCGGGTTGCGAAGAAAAGATTTCCGTGGACATTCACCGGCTTTGTGATCTCAGCTTTTGCTTTCTGTTATTTTGTTGCCGGCTGTATTCTGTTAACGATCATGGGTTTTATTTTTGCTAAACTAAATCCGTTCAAAAAAGAAAAAAGCAAGCTTGTTTACCACGTTATATTATCTAAGTTTTGTAAGTCGTTGATGTATATCATGGCGAATGTGAAGAAGAAGATCATTAATCCCGGGCACGAAGATTTTAGAAAACCTGCGATCATTATTTGTAACCATCAATCTTTTCTGGATATTTTATCAGTGGTGATGTTAGAGCCCAAGCTGATATTGTTTACCAACAAATGGGTATGGAACTCGCCATTCTTTGGGGGCGTTGTACGCATGGCAGATTATTATCCTGTGGCACAAGGCGCACAACCAAGTATAGAATTATTGACGGAAAAAATAAACCAGGGCTATTCTATTTTGGTTTTCCCGGAAGGGACAAGATCCGTAGATGGAACGATGAAACGCTTTCATAAAGGAGCTTTTTATTTAGCGCAAGAATTGGACGTAGATATTTTACCGATCATGATACATGGAACCGGGTATACTATGACGAAAGGAGATTTTTTATTGAAAGATGGAAAGATCACCTTGAAATATCTACCAAGAATACAACCTGAAAATAGGGAGTTTGGAAATGGTTATGCGGAAAGAGCTAAACAAGTAGGCAAATATTTTAGAGAGGAGTTTAAAAAGTTAAGTGAAGAAATTGAACAGCCAAGCTACTTTAAAGAACAATTAAAATATAATTACCTTTATAAGGGCCCGATACTGGAATGGTACATGAAGATCAAAGTGAGGATGGAAAAGAACTATCTGCCTATTCATGAATTATTACCTAAGCAAGGAAAGATATTGGATATTGGCTGTGGATATGGTTTCATGTCTTACATGTTACAGTTCACTTCTCCGCAAAGAGAGATAATTGGTATTGATTATGATGAAGATAAAATTGAAACCGCCAACCATTGCTTTAGTAAAAACGATAAGATCAATTTCATTGCTGCTGATGTATTAGAATTTAGATTTGAAAAATATGATGCGATCATTTTAAGTGACGTGCTGCACTACTTAAAACCCGAAGAACAAAAACTAGTAATGGAAAAATGTTTCGCTCACCTTAATACTGATGGTGTTATTGTGTTAAGAGATGGAAATGCTGATCTTAAAGAAAGGCATAAGGGGACCAGGCTGACAGAATTTTTCTCTACCAAATTTTTTGGCTTCAATAAAACAACAGCTACCGGCTTATCATTCTTATCAGGCAGCTCAATTAAAGAATTGGCTGCTATGCATAACATGAAGTGTAAAGAGATCGACCAAACAAAATATACATCTAATATTATTTTTGTAATAAAACACGCATAGTAAAATAAGCATGAAGGATTTTGATATTATAATTATTGGTAGTGGCATTGGCGGATTAGTATGTGCGGATATACTAGGCAAGGAAGGTTATAAAGTTGGCGTAATAGAAAAGAACAAACAGATCGGCGGTAGTTTACAAACCTATGTGCGCGATAAAGTGATTTTTGATTCGGGCGTTCATTACCTTGGCGGATTGAGCAAAGGACAAAATTTGTATCAGATATTCAAATACCTGGGAATCATGGATAGGCTTAAGCTGAAACAAATGGACCTGGATGTGGTTGATAAGATCGTTATCGAAAATGATGAAAAGGAATATATCTATGCGCAAGGCTATGATAATTTTATCGCCAAACTATTGGTCGACTTTCCTGAGGAAGAAAAAGCATTGAATACTTATTGTAATACCATAAAAGAAGTTTGTCAAAAATTTCCACTTTATAATTTCCGCACAGGCTCAGAAGGTTTGGAAAAAGCAGAAGTATTAGGAATAGATGCGAAAGCTTTTATTGATTCTGTTACAAGCAATAAAAAATTGCAGGAAGTATTGGCAGGTAATAATCCATTGTATGCCGGTCAACCCGGCAAAACGCCATTGTATGTTCATGCACTCATTATTAATAGTTATATCGAAAGTTCGTGGAAATGTGTTGACGGCGGATCACAAATAGCAAAATACATTGCAAGAAATATTCGTGAACAGGGCGGTGATGTATTGCGTGATACAGAAGTGAAAAAGATCGTTGAAGAAGAGGGTAAAGTTACCTACGTAGAATTGGCTAACGGTAAACGTCTATACGCCGACAATTTTATTTCTAATATTCATCCGGTAAAAACATTGGAAATAACGGAAACAACGATGATCAAGAAAGCTTACCGCAATCGTATCACCGCTTTAGAAAATTCGGTCTCTTCTTTTACATTAAATATCGTTTTTAAAAAAGACGCTTTTAAATATTTTAGTTATAATTATTATTGTTGTTTAGAAGGATCTGTTTGGGAAGCGGCAAACTATACACAAGAGAATTGGCCCAAGGGATTTGCCATCTTTTTAGCGCCAACATCAAAATCTACCGAATATGCAGAGGGTATGACAATTCTTGCTTACATGACCTTTGATGAAGTACAACAATGGGCCGATACTTTCAATACTGTTTCAGATGAAAAAGAGAGAGGAGAATCTTACGAAGCATTTAAGATCCGTAAGGCAGAAGTTTTATTGGATGCGGTTGAAAAGAAATTTCCGGGATTAAGAAATACTATTAAATCTTATTATACGGCAACACCACTTTCGTACAGAGATTATATTGGCAACGATGATGGATCTTTATACGGTATCGTTAAAGATTATAAGGATCCGTTAAAAACTTTTATTTCTCCACGTACTAAGTTGCCGAATTTGTATTTTACAGGACAAAATTTAAATATGCATGGCGTACTCGGCGCCGCCATGAGTGGATTGGTTACTTGCAGCGCTTTATTAGGTAATGACGATATAGTTGAAAAAGTTAAAAATGCATAAGAAGAGAACATTTTTGGGTAAAGTAAGAAGAGGAATATTATTTATATGCTTATTCTTTGTTGGTTTATTGATCATCGGTGTTATTTATTTGGCTGCCGTGGCGTTGGAATATCCACCCAAGGTGAAAGATGAAAGCAGTTTGCAATGGCAACGTAGCGAACCCTCTCCCGGTTTCTATACATTAAAAGATAGCTGGTTTCGTAAAAGTAAAAGTGGTCTGTACGAAATGTATGTGGAAGGCGAACCCTTTGAACGCGGCGTTATCAATGGTAAATTGTCAAAAGAATTAGTAGTAAGACAAGAAGATCATTTTAATGAACAGATCAATAGAATGGTCCCGTCAAAATTCTATTTACATTTTCTAAAATATTTTATCGGCTGGTTCAACCGTGATCTTGAAAAAAATGTTCCCGAAGAATACAAGGAAGAGATCTACGGTATCTCAACATCAGCATCAGATCAATACCAATATATCGGATCTAACTACCAGCGTATTTTAAATTATCATGCGGCACATGATATTGGTCATGCTTTACAAAGTATGGCACTTGTTGGTTGTACGTCATTCGGTACCTGGGGTAGTCAATCCGAAGATAGCACCATGATCATCGGAAGAAATTTTGATTTTTATGTAGGAGATAAATTTGCAGAAGATAAGATCGTGGCTTTCTTCAATCCATCTACTGGTTATAAATTTATGACGGTTACCTGGGGAGGCTTTATCGGCGCGGTTTCCGGCATGAATGAAAAAGGATTAACCGTAACGATCAATGCGGCTAAAAGTAATATACCAACAGGTTCTGCAACGCCGGTTTCATTAGTGGCCCGCGAAATCTTACAATATGCAAAAAATATCGATGAAGCTTTAGCGATCGCAAAGAGTAGAAAAATGTTTGTATCAGAATCATTCCTGATCGGTTCTGCGGCAGATAATAAAGCGATCATCATCGAAAAAACACCGGATACTTTAGATGTATACGATCCGCATAAAAATGAGATCATTTGTACCAATCACTTTCAAAGTGATGGCTTGGGCAAATCAAAGGAAAATATTCAGCAACTGAATGAAAGTGCTTCACCTTACCGTTACCAAAGATTAATGCAGCTGTTAGATAGTAATGGAAAAAATACCGTTCAAAAAACAGTGAATATTTTACGTGATAGAAAAGGGTTGAACGGTGCGGATATCGGCATGGGAAATGAGAAAGCCATTAATCAGTTAATCGCACATCACTCCATTGTTTTTGAACCACAAAAATTAATTGTATGGGTATCTACTTCTCCATGGCAGTTAGGACAATTTGTAGCTTACGATCTGAACAAAGTATTTGCTTTAAAAGGAATGAAAACAGACCATGAAATTATTGATAGCAATTTAACGGTCGCTCCCGATTCATTTTTATTAACGCAGCAGTACAAAGATTTTGTGACCTTCAGAAAATTCAAACAACGCATTGCCGATGGCGATACGGTTGATACCGATAGTTTGATCGCAAGTAACCCTCAATTTTATCATGCGTATGTTTTGGCAGGGGATTATTCTTTTAAACATGATCTCTACAAAAAAGCATTGGCATATTACAATATTGGATTAACGAAAACCATCGCTACAAAAAGAGAAGAAGATCATATCAAAAAGCAAATTGTGCGATGCAATAAAATCATAAATCCTTAAACCATGATCGCAGGACTTGGCATCGATATGATCGAAGTAGAAAGGGTCGCCAATAATATTGGTAAGGATGCAGGGTTTAAAGAATTGGTTTTTTCTAAAAATGAAATTGAGTACTGCGAAAAAAAAGCCAATAAGTTTGAACATTATGCGGCAAGGTTTGCTGCAAAAGAAGCATTTTTTAAAGCAATGGGTACAGGTTGGATGAGCGGCACGGCTTTTAATGAAATAGAAATAACAAATGATGAAAGCGGCAAACCTGAAATGATCTTGTTAGGAGAAACAGCCATCGAAGTAAATAAAAAAGGAGCAATAAAAATTTCCGTTTCTTTATCTCATCTTAAAACATTTGCAACAGCAATAGTAATTATCGAAAAGCAATAATGTATTCACCAAAAGTAGCATATCAATCTACAAAAGAAATAAAACTACAGCAGGAAGAAAGGCTGCAGGAGCTTGTTGCATACCTTAATAAAAATTCTCCATTTTATCAATCGCTTTTTGCGCAACATGATATTGATGTAGCTACTATTAAAACATTGGAAGACCTTACAAAGATTCCAACTACAACAAAAGAAGACCTGCAACAACGCAATGATGATTTTTTATGCGTGAGCCGCGATAAAATAATTGAATACAGCTCTACCTCAGGTACTTTAGGAAGTCCGGTTACAGTGGTGCTAACAGAAAATGACCTGAACAGGTTAGCGTATAACGAGTACTCTTCTTTTACTTGTGCAGATGGATCAGCGACAGATATTTATCAGTTAATGTTAACATTGGATCGTCAGTTCATGGCGGGCATGGCCTACTATTCGGGTATTCGTAAGATCGGCGCAGGTATTATAAGGCTCGGTCCCGGTGTGCCTTCATTGCAATGGGAAACTATTTTACGTTTAAAGCCAACTGCTATCGTAGCGGTTCCTTCATTTATTGTAAAGCTGATACAATTTGCTAAAGAGCATAAAATAGATATTAATAAAACCTCTGTAAAAAAAGCTATCTGTATTGGAGAAAATATTCGCAATACAGATTTCTCTTTAAATATTTTGGGAAAAAAAATTACCGAAGCATGGGATATACAATTGTATTCCACTTATGCATCCACAGAAATGCAAACGGCTTTTACAGAATGCGGTGAAGGAAAAGGCGGTCATTTACAACCCGAATTATTGATCGTAGAATTACTGGATGAAAATAATCAACAGGTGGTATCTGGGCAGCCGGGCGAAGTAACGATCACAACATTGGGTGTTGAAGGAATGCCTTTATTAAGATATAAGACGGGGGATATTTGTTTGCATTATGAAGATAAATGCGCCTGCGGTAGAACAAGTCTACGGTTATCACCGATCGTTGGGCGAAAAAAGCAAATGATAAAATTCAAGGGAACTACATTGTATCCGCCGGCTTTATTTGATCTGCTGAATGAAATGGAAGAAGTAAAGGATTTTGTGGCGGAGGTCTATTCAAACGATATAGGTATGGATGAAGTGCTATTGCACATCCTGCCGATCAATGCTACAGAAGATTGCGACCATAAAATACGGGCTTACCTGCAAGCCCGCTTACGTGTAAGTCCCTATGTAAAATACATTTCGGCCGAAGAAATGCAGAAAATGCAGTTTCCCGAAGCCGTTAGAAAACCCGTTAAATTTATCGATAGAAGGAGCTAAGAACCAGCAAATTCAGCCAAAATAGCCAAATCTATATTTCGGAAAATTATCAATTGTCAATTATCAATTGTCAATTATCTTTGCCACCTTTAAAATTTCTATTAGTAACTAAAAACTGGCTCATGATACACGTTGGAGAAAAGACACTTTCATTGCATGATTTCTCGGAGATCTTGTTCAAAGAAAAGGAAGTTGTTTTGGATGCAGCAGCCGTTAAGAAGGTCGAAGTGAACCACGATTTTTTAAAGCAATTCGCTTCTAACAAACTCATCTACGGGATCAATACGGGTTTCGGCCCAATGGCTCAATATAAAGTGAGCGAAGAAAATCTTTTACAATTACAGTATAACCTGATCAGGAGCCATTCATCCGGCAGTGGAAAATTAATGTCGCCATTGATGACAAAGGCCGTTATGATCGCGCGCCTTAGCAGCTTGATGCAGGGTTATTCAGGTGTACACACCGAGATTGTTGAGTTGATCAAAGAGCTTATTAATAAAAATGTTAGTCCTTGTATTTTTGAACACGGCGGTGTTGGGGCAAGTGGTGATCTTGTTCAGTTAGCACATCTTGGTTTGGTATTGATCGGAGAAGGAGAAGTTACCTACGAAGGTAAATTGTATCCAACAATGGAAATATTTAACAAACTAAAAATAACACCGCTTACTATTCATGTAAGAGAAGGCCTGGCGATATTGAATGGCACTTCTGCAATGACGGGTATTGGTATGTTGAATATCATCCAGGCACAAAAATTATTTGAATGGTCCGTGATGCTATCCTCAATGGTCAATGAAATAGTGGAAGCTTATGATGATCATTTTTCTTATGAATTGAATATTGTAAAACATCATACCGGACAAAATAAAGTGGCTGAATTGATGCGCGGTATTTTGAAAGATAGTAAGATGATCCGCAACCGTTCAGAACATTTATATAATCCCGATAATATCGGTCAGGAAGTTTTTAAAGATAAAGTACAGGAATATTATTCATTGCGTTGCGTTACGCAGGTGCTGGGCCCTATTTACGATACGATCGTTCAGACAGAAAAAATTGTAGGTGAAGAATTGAATTCAGTAAATGATAATCCTGTTATCGATCATACCAATAAAAATATTTTTCACGGTGGAAACTTCCATGGAGATTATGTTTCATTGGAAATGGATAAATTGAAGATTGCCATTACGAGGTTATCAATGTTATCTGAAAGACAATTGAATTATTTGTTGAACGATAAATTGAATTTGAAATTTCCTCCGTTTGTGAACCTGGGTGTGCTTGGTTTTAACTTTGGCATGCAAGGTGTACAATTTACCGCAGTATCAACAACGGCAGAAAACCAGACCTTATCCTTCCCAATGTACGTGCATAGTATTCCTAACAATAACGATAACCAGGATATTGTTAGTATGGGTTGCAATGCGGCATTGATGACGAAAAGAGTGATCGATAATTCTTTTGAAGTATTGGCGATACAAATGATGACGATATTACAGGCGATCGATTATTTAGATTGTGTTCCGCGTTTATCATCTTCAACAAAATCTTTGTACACTACCATCAGAAAAATATTTCCAAAATTTGTGGAGGATACGCCAAAGTATAAAGACATAGAAAAAATAAAGACCTATTTTGAAAATACCGATCCGATCGTTTCTTCAAAAAAATAATACCTTATCAGACTTTATAAAAAGAAAAATTGTACAATATGAAATGCGCATTAGTTACCGGGGGATCAAGAGGAATAGGAAGAGCGATCTGTTACAAATTAGCTGGTATGGGTTACCATATCATCGTTAACTACAAAGGCAATGAAGCGGCTGCTAATGAAACATTGGATAAAATAAAAGCAACTGGCGGCACGGGAGAATTACTGCGTTTTGATCTGTCTAACAAAGAAGAGATAGCAACCATTTTAGGCGGCTGGATAGAAACCAACACAGAAAAATTTATTGAAGTATTGATCAATAATGGCGGTATTAAAGACGACGGTTTATTGATGTGGATGAAGGATGAACAGTGGGATAGTGTTATCAGAACGAGCTTAGACGGAACATTTTTTGTTACCCGTTTGGTGATCAATAGCATGCTGACTAAAAAATATGGGAGAATAGTCAATGTCGTTTCTTTGTCTGGATTGAAAGGATTACCGGGACAAACAAATTACTCGGCAGCAAAGGCAGGTGTCATTGGTTTTACAAAAGCATTGGCGCAGGAAGTTGGCAGAAGAGGCGTTACCGTCAACGCAGTTGCCCCCGGTTTTATTAAAACTGATATGACCGAAGGATTAAATGAGAAAGAATTACAATCTATGATACCCGTAAAACGCTTTGGTTTACCGGAAGAAGTTGCACATGCGGTTGGCTTTTTAGCCTCTCCCGAAGCAAGTTATATTACCGCCGAAGTACTCTCTATTAATGGTGGATTATATTCATAATCAGTATTATATGTATTAAAAATTTATTTTATACATAAGTATTAGAAATTCAGTTAATTTATCGTTATTTTCGTGACTTAAATCTTTATAAGATCAGGTATTTATGCCTGTTTGTTAATCATAAAAGCGTCAGATTTTTTTATTATGAACAGAGTGGTGATCACGGGGATGGGTATTTATTCTTGCATCGGAAAAAATCTTGATGAGGTTAAGAACTCTTTGTATCAGGGAAAATCAGGTATCGTATTAGACGCTATTAGAAAAGAATTCGGGTACCGCTCCGGTTTAACAGGTTATATAGAAAGGCCCAATCTCAAGGATTTATTAGATAGAAGATCTCGTATTATGTTGCCCGAACAAGGTGAATACGCTTATGTAGCAACGGTAGAAGCATTGAAGCAGGCAGGCATTGATATGGATTACCTGAATGCTAAAGAAGTGGGGATCTTATACGGTAATGATAGCTGTGCTAAACCTATTATTGAGGCTACCGATATCATTCGTGCAAAAAAAGATACCATGTTGGTTGGTTCAGGGTCCGTTTTTCAGACAATGAATTCAACAGTGACAATGAATTTGGCTACGATATTTAAATTAAGAGGGGTAAACTTTACCATCAGTGCTGCCTGTGCAAGCGGTTCGCATGCCATTGGTTTAGGATACCATTTTATAAAAACCGGGTTACAAGACATGATCATTTGTGGTGGTGCACAAGAAGTGAATCATTACGCAATGGGTAATTTCGATGCCCTGTCTGCATTTTCAATTATGGAAGCAGATCCAACAAAAGCATCAAAACCTTTTGACAGAGATCGTGATGGTTTAATTCCGAGCGGCGGCGCAGCTACCGTTATTTTAGAAAGTTTAGAATCGGCTTTAAAAAGAGGCGCTAACATTTTAGGAGAAGTAGTAGGATATGGCTTTTCATCAAATGGTGGACATATCTCAAACCCCACAGCTGATGGTC
>Ga0206961_1074_pt1 | contig 25270 bp, 23 predicted proteins | sample Alteio_BWOrgHeat_30_FD_153238 | JGI IMG/M metagenome (GOLD analysis project Ga0206961, IMG submission 153238) | Enriched cells from forest soil in Barre Woods Harvard Forest LTER site, Petersham, Massachusetts, United States -... | ecosystem: Environmental > Terrestrial > Soil > Temperate forest >...
GGTCAGCGTCTTTTCGGGATTTCGAAAAAATATTCCAGCAGAAGAATGTCATAAGGTACCCATATACAAGCCCACTTCAATTACCCAGAGTGAAAATGGAACCTATTACTTCATCGAACGTGGTTATGGAGCAATTCGATCGTACCATCCCAATCGAGGGATGAATACACTCTTCGATCCACGGCTTGCCAAAACTTTCCGTTTACTCAGCTCCGTTCCAGCAATTACCTCATGTGACGAATACTGGCCCTGTCATCCGACGTCTCTTATAATCGGACCCGATAACCTCCTTTATTTGTCTGATGCAAGACATAGAAGTATCTGGCAAATCGACCCAGATTCCAGGTCAATGAAGCAGATATTTGTCACGTCTGGTTTAAACGGGAGGCCTTTCGGCGGGCCTGCCGCACTCGCCTTCGGTCCAGATGGAACCCTTTGGATACTTGATTACGGAATTGGCCGCGTCATCGGAATTAGACCAGACAACCCCTCGTGGCGTCTCGTTCAATCGAATTGCTCAACCATTTACGAATCAATCTCCTGCGTGGCAAATGAAGGCGCTGGTTTGGCGTGTGGGTAATTAAAGTTGTTTTCTCATTTACGGATTTGACAATCTATCAATCCGATACCAATAAGAGGTTACCATGGGTATTCCCACATTAAATGAATTGGAAAGCTGCACGCCTAAGTCCTGCCCCGATACGCCACCCTCCCAAGTTTCAAATAGCCCCCCTGGGAAAGCCTGCCCTCCAATTGAAATCGCAGCTGCAGGCACTAGCACTGTTCATCTCTATATGAAGTCCTCCAGCGAGAGAACCTCGTACCGAGGAAAATCAGATTGCATTCGGGTGCCTTTGAAATGTGGTGGGTCACTCAATTTCACATGGAATAGTGGGACACATGACCATTTTGGTTTGAGCGACACATGGTCTCCCGCAGGTAGGGCAGGAACATTTACATTCTTGCCTACGTATGACTATTCTTGGAATTCCGTCAAAATTGATGGTTCGTCCGTAACATTTCCTGGCGCAAATTCTACTGGATATTTTTCGCCAGACTCCAATTTGCCATTTCTAGGGTTAGCGCAACTTGGAACATATTACAAATTCTACGATCTCGAAGCAGGAACTGAAACCGTCTTCAGCACAAATGGAGGAGCAGGGACATTGGAAGGTCGCCCGCTCTTGCGAGTAGACAGGAATGGCAATAAAATTAATTATATTTATACCCCGAGAAACCCCAATCCCAATAATTATCTTGGTCTCCTCAGAAAAATGACCGGTGATTTTTCAGGTGTCATCCCCTATTTTTCGTATGTAGATGAAACCGGTCCGGCACCTATTTACAAAATATTTCTATTAGACACAGCAAATTCGGCAAATAGCCGTACGATTTACTTTTTTTATCAGAGTTGGACCAATGTAGATGCTACTTTTCTTCAACGTATCGTCAGTCCAAATGGGTGCACAAAGGGATACGGCATAATCGCCGAGATGAACGGCACGGGTCCAGTTGGATCCAGCATCATGAAAGAACAAGACGGCCTCGGTTATACCACATATTTTAACTACATGCCGAATTCGTACTCCCAAGTACAATCAGTTGTGGAGCCCGAAGGACGGCTTACTTATTATGACTATGGAACCACATTTCTTGGTCAGGAAACTGGACTAGTCACAACTAAGTCTGTTCTTGGACGTCCCCGAACATATTTTTTATATAATCTGACCAATTATATTGAAAGCTCTCAACTGACCAAAAAGGTAGATAGTCTTGGGGCATCAACTTATTACACATGGGAGAATACCACAACTGCCACGGTTGTACGACGGCGAGACGATGCCAATGGGAACATAACTTATTTCAATCATAATGCGTTAAGTTTTTTGATTAGTAAAACCAATGTTGCAAACGGGGCAATAACATCCTATATTTGCGATTCCACAAATACGCTATTGCACGCCATTGTTGGTCCAAGGTTTGTCCCCGGAGTTTTCCCTGACGTTACCTATTTTAATTATAATACCCTAAAAAATAGAATTTCAACAGTACGCCCATTGGGATTTACGCAATCTACAATCCCAGATACACGGGGACGCGCTCACGGCACCCTCGACGCTCGTGGAGGAACAACCTATTTCGGATATCACCCGACAAATGGGTATTTAATATCAAGGACTGATGCCAATAATTCTATTACCTACTTTGTGAACGATTCTTTTTCAAATCAATTGATGATGATTTCGCCACGCTGGAGGGAAACGGGCGGATTCACTGGATGGTCAACAGTCCGGGCATTTGATCAATTAAATCGATGTGTTAAGGAAGTTAATCCGCTTGGTCAACCAATGTATTTCGATTATGATAGCAGGGGTGATCTCGCCGAGTCCGTTGATGCGCGTGGTACAACTTGTGAAATATCCTATAATGGATTGCGGCTCGCTACTCGCAGAATTTTCCTATCTCCCTCAGGTTCTCTAGCTAACTTCTCTTATTACCAATATGATATATATAAAAACAAAATTGCCGAAATTGACGCCAATGGCCATTCAACCTATTTTGGCTATGATGTGCTTGATCGTATCATTTTTACGCGCAATGCGCTCGGATTCAGTAGCAAATATTTTTACAATGTGATGGGAAAAACTGTCAAGGTTCTGGATGCACGTCTTTCTCAGACGTATTACCAATACGATTTGCTCAGCCGGAAAACTTTGCAAGTAGATGCTTTGAAGGGAGTGAGCTATTACGGATACGACCTAGCGGACAATCTTGTGCTAATTCGAGACCAGCGCGGGAACTCAGTTAAAACAACAATCGATGCCGCTGGACGGGAAATTCTATCTGTAAATGCGATCAATGCTTCAACATATTTTGGATTCGATGCCAACGATAATTTGGTGAAGATTCGAGACGCCAAGTCGAATTCCTGGACCACGCTCTACGATCCGATGAACCATCCCGTTCTCCAGACAAATGCCCTCGGGCAATCGACCTACTATGGGTTCGATGCGAATGGGAATGGGGTCAAGGTTCGGGATGCTCGTTCTTATGTTACGATGACCACATTTGACGTCCAAGATCGCCCTCTGGTTGCCACCGATCCCTTGTCGAATTCAACTTATTTCGGCTATGACTCTGTTGGCAATCTCATTAAAAAGCGCGATGCTCGAGGCAATAGTATTGTCAAGTCATTTGACGCCTTGAACCGATGCAATCTCATTACGGATGCACTTGCTCACGCAACATATTTCGGCTTCGATCTTGTTGGCAATCCAATCACAACTCGGGATGCCCGCTCGAACACCACAACATCGACCTATGATCCCCTAAACCGACGTGTACTTGTCAAGGATGCACTAAACCACGCTACATATTTCGGATTCGATTCCGTAAATAATCCCATATTAATGCGTGATTCTCTCGGTAATAAAACAGTAACGACATTCGACGCCCTTAATCGGAAAATATTGGTCACAGATGCACTTGCCAATGTCACATACTACGGTTTCGACGCGGCAAGCAATCCTGTGATCGTTCGTGATGCACGTGGTCATAGCACTGTAACCCAATTTGACGTGGTCAATCGCCCATTCCTGCGCTCCGACGCCATGATGCATAAGACCTATTTTGGCTATGATATGGTCAATAACTTGGTCAAACAGAGGGATGCCAATGGCAATTCCATTCTGACTAGTTTCGACTCCTTGCGGCGCAAGATGGTGATGACTGATGCTGCCGCCGGCACAGTCTATTTTGGCTATGATGCTGCTGGGAATCCAGTGAAGCGACGCGATCAGCGCGGTAATAGTGCAGTTGGCTCCTATGATGCGTTAAATCGCATTACGTTACACACAGACGCCTTGGCTCAAACGACTTATTTCGGCTTCGATGCGGTCGGCAATCAAGTCAAAAGAGACAATGAACTCCATCATCGAAGTTCCTGGAACTATAATTCCGTCAACCGGCCATATCTCGCCACCGACTCACTTGGAAACAAGTATTATTTCGGTTATGATGCTGTTAATAATCGCGTGAAGTATCGCAATCCGCTTGGAAACACGAGCAGTAGCGCATATGATGCGGTAAACCGAGTCAGGGCGCTCATTAATCCACTGAATCAGACTGTTTACTTCGGCTTTGACGCTGTAGGTAATCGAGTGAAGGAGATCGATCAACTTCTTCATGTGACTTATTTCACCTACGACGCATTGAATCGTCTGAAGCGAGTGACGGATCCGTTAAAAAATCAAACCTATTACATCTACGATGCCACTTCGAATCTCAGTCAAATCGTAGTTCGGGATCCTAACATTTCGGCCATTGTGCTTGGATATGATGCACTGAATCGGAAGCAGAAGGTTTCGGAACAGGGAGCTACATGGAATTATTTTAATTATGACGCGGTCGGAAATGCCACGGTAATCGTAGATGCATTCGGGACTTCAAGGATGGCCTACGATACAATGAACCGTCTGGTGAAACGGCAATTTACTCGCACTGGAACAAGTTATTTTAACTATGATCCCACATCGAATAGAACAATGCTTCAATATCCGGGTGCGTCTTCCGCAGCGAAATATCAATTTGATGTAGTCAACCGTATGACCAAGTTGATTAGCCCGGACAGCAAGGCATCTTACTTCGTATATAATGCGGTGTCAAATCTGAACAAATGCCGTTTCGGCAATAATGCCGTCTGCTATTATGTGTACGATAATGTCGAGCGGGTCATTGGCATTCACCATCTAACCAGTGCCGGCGTACCCATAGTGACCATGGACTATCAGCGGGATGTGGCGGGTCGAATCGTGAAGGTAGCCCGGGAAACAGATCTGTCGATTTATTATGCTTACGACAAAGCAGATCGACTAATTCAAGAGCTCTGGTCAAAAAAGAGCACGAATGCGCAGATTTACTCTTTCAATTATAGCTATGACGCGGCTGGAAATCGGCTGAAGAGTAAGCGACAATCAAGTGTCGGCATAATCACGGAATCGTCATACTTCGTTTACAATGTTGCCAATGCGCCGACCAAGCGATGGGTGACCCCAGCCAATGTGGCAACTTATTTTTCCTACACGGCAGCTGGCAATTTGCAGCGGCTTTTTGTAGGCACGAAAATGACCTATTTTGAGTATTCCCAAAACGGTTTCATATCGAAGATCGTACCACCTGTGAGCGATGGATCGCCGTGGTCATTCGGCTACGACGGCCTGCTCAATCGGGTCAGAATCTTAAAGGGGACGACCCCGGTCTACTATGCATGGGATGGAATGAATCAACTCGAGGAGCGTGATCCAACAGGAGCGCTCCTCGTACGTTACACTCATGGGCCATCGTCGGTCCCGGGAATAGGGTCGGTAATGGAGATCCATCGGCAGACCGCGACAACGACTTACTTTCAATATCTCCACATGGACCATCAGGGATCGGTCGCGCAGGTCACCGACGCCAGTCAGAATGGCCAGCTTGCCTATCACAATGACGCCTTTGGGCGCCAGATTGTGGCCCCGACCGGAGCCAATACGGCGGTGCCCAATGACCTCATCTTCCAGACGAATTGGATCACGGCCACTATCGGGACAAGACAGTATGGGATCTCACCGTCCCGCGTCTACGATCCAGAATTGGGCATTTTCCTCCAGCGAGATCCCTCTCAAAGTGGAATTAGTACAGACAATGAGTCAAATGGGAACTCACTTGGAATTTATTCCGGTACGTTCTTCTCCTCGATATTTATGCGACAGAATTTGGATAGATCAAACAATTTCGGACTCTACGCCGCTAAATTTATTGTAAATAAAGTAGATCCATCGGGCATGCTGGCGGTCCTTGGGAAAAGCATCTTGGCCTTCCTTTCCCATTATGAATATGGCCAAGGCGAAGAGGCTACTCTTAGCTCCAGCGCTGAGACTAACTTCTTTTCGTCTCCGGATACCATAAGTGTGATGCTGAGCTATTATCAACGTGAGATCTCCAAGGATCTAATCAACAGCTCAAAAAAATGTTCGGGGAATAAATGGTCCTCCAGCGGAACGACGTTACGTCATACAGTCGAGTCCGAATCAGATGGCATATGGTCGAAGATCATCGGGCACTATACTTATGACGGGCATGCCTTCTGGAACGTATCTTCAAACGATTGCTGTAATACTTTCACTGTTGCCATGACAGTGATATCAAAAGGGTATGATACCTTCAAAATTGATAGCAATTACGACCCAAGTGACCCCGGCACGTCTGAGGAGGAGAGATTTGTCGGTTGGGTCCATGGTTTCATATCCGCGTCAAATGAACTAGCTGCAAACGGATTCGGATTACATTTGCTGCTCTCTGGCGCCTGGACGGCGCATCGCGTACCATTCGATGTCACCTGGGGTTGGGTAGATGTATCGTCAGCTACTTTCTCGAAAAGCGATCGACTTATTCGCTATTCGAATTGGACTGTGAGCCGGACAAATGGATAAAAAAGTGCGATCACTCAATAAGCTTCTGCTCAGATTCGCGATACTTACCGCGATGATTGTTTTCCTAATATTTGCATTATATCCAGTTTATAATTATTTTTGGGGACCACCAGAAATCCCATTATATGGTCGCCACTTCCCGAATAAAGATGCACTTCCCGCATCGGCTCGCAAAATCATCCAACTCATTCCGTTGAGGTCTGTCGATATCTCTTTTTTTTCATCAAAATCGGATATTCTCTGCGAATTTACTGTTAACGAATCAACCTTTATTTCATGGATGTCGGATATTGGACACCAGAACGAACTGAGGAAGATTTCCAGTCCGAAAACCGTCTTACGTTGGCACGCCCACATGCACGCGGATTTGCTCGTGCAGGAGGCTGATGATGATTCGCATGCAATCGTCGAAAACGGATTTTTTTATGACAGCCGGAGTAGTGGCATCTCCGGCGGAACGACCATTGTTTTCGATTCCGTGAAATGCCGTGTATATTACGATCATTCATTTCAATAGAGTTCAGTCAGAAAAAGCAAGACAGCCCAGAACTTTTTGTAAGCGTTCAGCCGCGTGAACCAGCAAGCCTAGATGGCGCTGTGGTTGAACTAGAGCCAGTCCCGGTGCTCATTAGTTCAGTGAGAAAAAGCATAGAAGCCCCGTATTTGTCCGTGGTTAATGCATATATTGCATTGGACATTTGACCGGAGAATGCCAATAATCCCCTTAAACCCGGTCAATTCGCGAGGTATTCCATGTTGGGAAACCAGAAGAACGACGGTCAGCAGGCGGTTTGGGGCAACGGCCTGAAGCTCCTCTGCAATCCGAACCATGAGCTGGTTCGCCTTGCTGAGCGGCTGGATTGGAAGGCCATGGAAAGCCGATTCTCGCCCCTGTATTCGCCGATAGGTCGACCATCGATTCCGATACGCGTGATGGTCGGTCTGCTGATCCTCGCCGAGATGCGGCACTTCAGCGATGAGGATACCGTCAAGGAATTCTGCCAGAACATCTACTGGCAGTACTTCTGTGGCTATGAGACCCTGACCTGGGAAGCGCCATGTCACCCCAGTGAGCTGGGGAAGTTCCGCAAGCGGATCGGACCTGAAGGTGTGGAGGCTATTCTCGGGTGGACCATCCAGCATCACAAGGACCATGGCTCGGTGCAATCTCAGATGGTCGTCATCGATAGCACGGTCCAGGAAAAAAACGTTACGACCCCGCGTGACCATAAGCTCTACCGGAAGATTGCCGAGACCGTGCTCTCCCTGGCGGCCACTGAAGGTGTAATCCTTCGTCGAAGTTACCGCCGGGTCATCAAGCGACAGATCATGAAATTGCGAACCCGCAATTTCCCAAAGGCCAAGAAGCAGGCAGCCCGGGCGACCAGACGATTGCGCACCATAGCGGGCGCACTTTTACGTGATTTCTGCCGTAAAATCAGGGATGATCGTCGCTGGGTCCACGAGGAACTCATCGCCCGCATGAAGTGGATACTGGTCCAGAATGCTGGCGGACCAGGGCACATCTACAGCCTCCACGAACCACAAGTCTACTGTATGGCCAAGGGTAAGGACCGAGCACAGTATGAGTTCGGAACCAAGGTCACTCTTGCCATCGACCCGAAGAGCGGGGTGATCGTTGGGGCCATGAACCATGCACGGAATAGCCACGATTCGCATGTCATGTCAGAGGTGAGCGGACAGATCGAGTCGCTCACGGGAACCAGGCCATCGATCATGATCGGCGACCATGGTTATCGTGATGCGGATGAGCAGGGAACGTTAATGAATGATGGCATTCGGGTCGTCACGCCAGTCGATTTAAAAAGGGTCGAAAAACGTACATCCGAACACAGAAGGCTTCGGAAGATGGTGAAAATGCGGGCTCGCATTGAAGCTGTGATCGGACATCTGAAGACCGATCACCGACTTGGTCGAAACTTCCTGCATGGGTGGCTCGGAGACGAGCAGAACGTGCTGCTGGCGGCCGTGGGCTGGAACATCAGGAAGCTCCTACGCTTCCTCAGCGAGATTATTCAGGTGATCGGGATCTGCCTGTCGCGGGTCACTGTCGGCACCCAACTCGAGCCCGGTTTCTGAAAAGGGGCTTTTTCTAATTCAACTCATTACGCATGCTCGACACTTCCCCCCGATTTTCCCCGACAAATTCGCGGCCGCATAGGGCAAAACGGATCTTTTTCGCCGTAAGTCCGTAATCGCCCGGTGAACTCACGTCCGCCTTCCAGCGCAACTCCATTTGGGGCGTCAGGGCAGGTCGTCAACGTTTGGCGAGGACGTGATAACGTCCTAGATCTTTCGCAAAATTGAAAAGCGGCCTCCAGTTGGTAGGTGTTCAGGTGCTAACCGAAGAACCCCTAACCAACCGAAGGATGTGCTCGCCGGACTCTTGTCGCTTGGAATTACCCTTACCCCCGCTGGAGAAATTGGGGCAATTGAAGGGACGCTAACCGGACCTGCGGGAGAGGCAAATATTGCGAGAATTCTTGGAGCCATTGCAAAGGCCAAAAAAGCATGCCCCCCGCCTAACCCATCGGAATTGAGTGTCCTCAATAAACTTGAGCGCTACTTACTGAATCCGGATCATGCAGAAGGTGGTCCCAAGGCGGATTGGTTTGAGCAGGCTCTTGGATTTACTCAGGCCAATATGCAGGATCTGGCGAGACAATTAGTATTTGATGCTTCACAAGCTGTTCCGGCGGGGTCGAACAATTTCGGCGATAAATTTACCCAGATTATTGAAGTCACGGGAGAGAATGGTAGGGTTCTCCCTGTCTTGACCGTATGGATTCGGGGTCCTGATGGAGTTCCCAGGCTCATTACGGCCTATCCAGGAGACTAAGGTGTACAATGAATACGATGTTGTGCGTCTGATATCAAAAATACCCGGGAGTAATATCCCGATAGGAGCAAGGGGAACGATTCTAATTATTTATCAAGATAGTCCTGGAAATTTCGAGGTAGAATTCATGTCTGCAAATGGTCAAACATTTGGTGTCGTTACCGTAAGCGAGGATCATCTTGTGAAAGTCGAGGCGAAGTAGGCGGCCAACAATCATCCTTATTTTATCCACGGTACAGAGCGGTATGGGACGCCGGCGAATGCGCTGAGGACCCCGCGCCCCTCCGGCCGTGGTCGGCCCTGAAAAATTGACCAACCATTTTGATTAACATGATTTGCAGCGAAGTGCCATTCCTAAGAATGACCAGGAATCGATGAAAAACCTCAAATACCTGGTCATTCGAGGAACCAGCTATGCGCTCCGAAAGCCCCGATCAGAACCAATCGATCATCTTCAACGATCTGAAGGACCTCCTGGATCCGAAGGATGCGCTGTACCGACTGGCCGCCCAAGTCCCCTGGGCCGAGATCGACGCGCACTTCGCTCCGTTCTACTCGGACAAGGGCCGCCCCGCCAAGCCCGCTCGGCTCATGGTCGCCCTGGTGATGCTCAAGCACATGTTCAACCTCTCGGATGAGCAGGTGGTGGATCGGTGGCGGCAGAATCCCTACTACCAGTACTTCTCGGGCATGCGGCAGTTCCAATGGGGACTGCCCTGCGACCCCACCGATCTCATCTACTTCCGCAAGCGGATCGGACCCAGCGGGGCGGAAGACATTCTCAAGTGGACGGTGCAGATGTCGGGCACGGACGCTGAACCCTCCGTGGTGGTCGTCGACACGACTGTCCAGGCCAAGCATGTGACCTATCCGCGTGATCGGAAACTGTACCGCCGCGTCGCCGAGCGCGTGCTCGCCCTGGCCGAGTCAGAACAGATCCGACTGACCCGCACCTATCGCCGTGCCATCCGCCGCCTGGCCAGGCTCATGATCACCGGGAACTTCCCGCGCGGTATCAAGAGGGCACGCAGGGCCGAGCGTCGCATGCGCACGATTGCAGGCAGGCTGCTTCGTGATCTTAAGCGAAAACTCAGTCCTGAGCGTCATTTTGAGCATCTCGAGACCTTCTCCCTCTGGGAACACGCTCTGCGATTCCGCGCCACGGGTGAATCCAAGGTCTACTCCCTCCACGAGCCGCAGATCTATGCGATAAAGCGTGGAAAAGACACCTGCGAGTGGGAGTTCGGCACCAAGGTCTCGCTGGCCGTCAATCCCCACACGGGAGTGATCGTTGGCGCGCTCAACATTGCCAAGGATCGTGGCGATCTCGCCACCATACCAGAGGTGCTTGAGCAGGTGCAGCGTCTGACTGGGAGCTCACCAGCTGTCGTGATCGGGGATAAGGGCTACCGTGGTCGGCGCCTCGATGAGGGAACGCTCATCTACACCCCAGCGGATCTATCTCAGCACACCATGCCGCAGCCCATGCGCGAGCGGTTGATCGCTCGATTCAAGCGGAGAGCGTCCATCGAACCCATCATCGGCCACCTGAAGACAGATCACCGGCTCTGCCGGAACTACCTGAAGGGCTGGTTGGGCGATGAGATGAATGTCATCCTGGCGGCAGCAGGGTGGAATCTCCGCCGCCTGCTCAGGAGGCTTTCTGCGCTCCTGTGGATGTGGGCTTTGGCAATCACTGGGGAAAAGGCGCGAACTCGGTTCGTATACCCAGTTGCCCTGGGATTCACTCGATGAGGGCTTTTTCAGGTTCGACGACGTCTCCTGGCCATACCTGAGAGGCCAAAACAGGCCTAGATAGCGGCCTAATATGCCCTCAGATCGAGGATCGCCCCCGAAAGGCCCCCTAACGTCGCTCCAGGCCCCTGGCCCGTCCTGGCGGATCGGATGGGCTATATGGGGCTATACTGACTCTAATTGGGGAATGACTGCTTCCCCATGCGCCGGACTGCCAGATGGCTCCTACTTGAGATACGCTTTCGCCGCTCGCACTGGCTAGAGCGTAAGCTGTAATCCAAGCCGTGTGGATGCGGGCTAGGTAATTCGCAGGATGACCCGCCGGAGGTCATCCATGGCATCGACCGTAACTGAGCCGCCCAAGCGCTACCGATCCATCGTCGAAGGGATCAGACGACAACTACGATGGCGTGTCGCGTCAATTAGGATGGCGTGTTCCCGTTCGGGATTTTTTTTCGCTTCTGAGCATTCCAGACTGACGCGTCAATTAGGATGGCGCATGGTCGTAATTGTCGGCGTCAATTAGGATGGCGCCTGGCGAGGCGGCCAGGCGTCAATTAGGATGGCGTGTGGTCGAGCGGCCAAGCGTCAATTAGGATGGCGCATGGTCGATAAAGCTGCATATCCAATCTCCCCAGGAGGTTGTATGGCAGGATTGCATCTGACTGCACAGCAGGCCGGAGTCTATATGTCCCAGCGGAACAAGGCGGTATCCCAGGTCGTGGCCGCGGCTCGATCGGGGATGAGCCTGCGGACGGCGACTCGGCTGGAGAAGGACCCGGCCACGTTCCTGGTTCCCAATCCACAGGTGCGATCCTATCGCACCCGCAAGGATCCCTTCGAGAGCGTGTGGGATCTCGAGCTGGTCCCGCTCCTGCGTGAGCATCCTGAGTTGATGGCGGTCACGCTGCTGAGAGACCTCCAGAGGCGGCATCCCGGCGAATACCCCGACAAGCTCCATCGCACCCTGCAGCGGCGCGTTCAGCACTGGCTCGGCGTCCATGGGCCCGGGCGGGTGGTCATGTTCCCCCAGCTCCATCCTCCAGGCGAGATGGGCATCACGGACTTCACCGAAGCGGATGAACTCCAGGTCACCCTGGCTGGTCGGCCCTTCCCCCATCGCCTGTTCCACTTCCGCCTGGCCTGCAGCGGCTGGGAGGCCGTATCGGTGGTACTGGGTGGTGAGAGCTACCCAGCCCTAGCCGAAGGGCTGAGGCAGGCTCTCAGCGACCTGGGCGGGGTGCCGAAGACTCATCGGACCGATAGTCTCTCCGCCGCCTACAAGAACCTGAGCTCGGTCGCCGATTTCACCGCGGCCTATGAGCAGCTCTGTCGGCACTACGGCATGCAGCCAACGCGGAACAACCGGGGTGAGTGCCACGAGAACGGAGCCATCGAAGGCCCCAATGGGCATCTGAAGCGGCGGCTCGACCAGTCCCTGCTCCTGCGCAACAGCAGGGACTTCATCGATCTCGCGACCTATCGGCTCTGGATTCACGACCAGGTCGCCCACATCAATGCGCGGGGGGACCGCCAGCTGCAGGCTGAACGGCCGTTCCTGGCTGCGCTCCCTGCCCATCCGCCCGTGACGTGGCAGCCGGTTCCCGTGAAGGTGACCACGTTCAGCACCATCATCGTGCGTAAGGGCGTCTACAGCGTCCCATCGAGCCTCAAGGGGCTGCGGCTGATGGTCCATCTCTTCGACGACCGTCTGGAGTGCTTCCTGGGCAGCAGTCCGGTCCTGACCGTCACCCGTGTGCGTCCCGATCCCGGCAAGCCCAACAGCTACGTCTATGCGATCAACTATCGGCATATCATCGGGAGCCTGTCGCGGAAGCCGGCCGCGTTTCGGAATCTCGCCTACCGAGACAAGATGCATCCCCGTCCTGTCTTCCAGCGGGCATGGGAAGCCATCGACGCTGCCCTCGAGCCGCGCCTGGCCTGCCGTGAATACGTCGGACTGCTGCATCTAGCCTTTGAACAGGTGTGCGAAGATGCCTTGGCCGACCGGTTACAGGCGATCCTGGAAATTGGCGGCGTGCCATCATTGGCCGAGCTCAGAGCCGAATTCACCAAACCGCCCGATGTCGAGATCCCCACCATCACCATCATCCACCATGATCTGTCAGAGTACGACCAGCTCTTCACCAATCCCGCCTGGTCCAACGCCGAGGAAATGGCCGTATGAGCACTGCGATTACATCCCCTGAGCTTCTTGCTCGAGCTGCCATTCCAGCCCTGCTGCGCGAGCTCCATCTTCCTACCATGCATCGCCTGTGGGGAGATCTGGCGGATCAGGCCGGTAGTGAATCCTGGTCGCATGCGCGGTTCCTCCAGGCATTGACTGAGCATGAGGTCAATGAGCGTGATCAACGACGCATCATCGCTCGGTTAAAGACATCCCGTCTCCCCTATGGCAAGACGCTGTCGTCGTTCGATCTGACCTGCATCCCCAGCCTGAAGAAGCTCCACATCGAGGCGCTCTGCGCTGGGCATGAGTGGGTCGGACAGGCCCACAACGTCCTGCTCTTCGGGCCCAGCGGCGTTGGCAAGAGCCATCTCGCTTCGGCCATTGGGCATGGTCTCATCCAGCAAGGTTACTTGGTCCTCTACAGCAGGACCACCGACATGATCCAGCAGCTCCAGGCAGCCCGCAGAGATCTCGCTCTACCGCAGATGCTGGCCAAGCTCGATCGCTTTGACTGCCTGATCCTGGACGATCTTGGCTATGCCGGTAAGGACCAGAGTGAGGCCAGTGTACTCTTCGAGCTCATCTCCCAGGCTTACGAGCGGAGGTCTCTGATCATCACCTGCAATCAGTCCTTCAAGGACTGGGACAACATCTTCCCCGATAAGGCCATGACCATTGCCGCTATCGACCGTCTCATCCATCACTCGACGATCCTCGAGCTAAACGTCCAGAGCTACCGCAAGCGGGCCGCACAGGCCAAGATCACCAAGGGAGCTGAATCGAAGTCATGAGCTGCTCAGTTACTGTGCTTATCGATTCCGACCTACCGGTCGGTTCCGTCTGCGAGACGACATTTCCACGGGGCGAGGAAATCTCATCTCACAGCCGGCCGTTTCCGATAGTGACCATGCGCCATCCTAATTGGCGGCACAAGCCATCCTAATTGACGTTTGACAGTCGAAGGCTTCGATCTGGTCAAGGAGTACCATCGCAGCGGCCTCACCGCCGGCGAGTTCGCCCGGCAGCGCAATGTCTCCAGGAAATCCCTGAACTATTGGATCGGTCGAGCAACAGCCCTTGCCCAGGCCGCTGCCCATCAACCTCAGGGATTTGTCGAAGTCACTCCGGCAACGGCTCATCCCGCGCCTTCCTCGCCAGCGGCACCACGGCCTGACGGTCTGGAAATCCGATTGGTGGGCGGCGTGACCATCGTGGTGACCACCGGATTCGATGAAGCCCTACTGCGCTCGATCGTGCGGGTACTCTCATGCTGAGCTTCGGTGGACGTCGGATATTCTTGGCTCGGGCCGTGGTCGATATGCGGAAGTCCTTCGACTCGCTCTCCGACCTGGTGCGCGGTCAGCTGGACAAGGATCCCTATACCGGTGACGTCTTCGTGTTCGTGGGCAGGAATCGATCTCGGGTGAAGATCCTGGTCTGGGACGAATCGGGTTTCTGGGTGTGCGCCAAGCGCCTCGAGGGCGGGATGTTCGCGCTACCAGCTGGAGCACAGCCCGCGCAATCACGCGAGTCGATGTCGCTGACAGCTGCGCAGGTACAGATGCTGCTCGAGGGAATTCCCCCAACGGGAAAACCTGAGAAGCCTCAGTATCATCGCACAACTCTCAACGAGCAGCGTTGATGATCGTAACTTTGGTGTGACCAAACCACGGCCCACCACGCTCTCTGCTGCACTCGATCGGATCGACGAGCTGGAACGTGAGGCCGCTGTCGCGCGGGAGAAATTCAATGCGCTTCTCATAGCGCATGAGCGCATGTTGCGACGCATCGCCTTTCCTCACAGCGAGCGCATGGTCCACGACCCCAATCAGGGACAATTGGATTTCATGGCGGGTTTGGTGGCCCAACCCCCACCACCACCGCCGGAACCAGCCCCAGAGGAGAAGGCCTCGAAGAAGCCATGCCGTCCACGCGGGCGCGGCCTGCGGACGCTCCCCGACCATCTCGAAATCATCGAGCGCCGCATTGAACTCCCGGAGTCAGAGCGCCGAGATGACGATGGCTGCGAGCTCGTCCCGGTTGGCGAGGAACGCAGCGAGAAGCTGGATTATGTGCCGCCCCGTTTCCGAAAGCTCATCCTCATCAAGATTCGCTATGGCCGCCGCGACAGCCGCGCTCCCATCCGGACCGCTCCAAGCCCGCAATTCATCGTAGAACGCGGTCTGGCGACTGATGATCTGGTCCTGCACATCGCCTATTCCAAGTACGCCCAGGCCCTGCCGCTCTATCGCCAGCGTCAGGATTGGCTGCGGCTCGGGGTCGACCTGAGCGTACCGACAGCCTGTTCCTGGATGGAACACCTGTCCAACCTCCTCGAGCCTCTCGCTGGAGCCATCCGGCAGCAGGTGCTCGGCGAGCCCTTCCTGCATCTCGATGATACGCCGCTGAAGAAACTTGAACCCGGTCGAGGTCGGGCCAAGGAGGCGCGCATCTGGTGCTACCGCGGTGGAGGCCAGGTCTTTTACGATTTCACGGATTCACGTGCCGGTCATTGGTGCCAGGATCTCCTGCGAGGTTACTCCGGCTACGTCGTCTGTGACGCCTATTCGGGCCATGACCGTCTCTTCCTCCATCCTGCGGGGGCCAGTGAGGTCGGCTGCTGGGCCCACGCTCGGCGTCCATTCCATGAGCTTCATTTGCGCTCGGCCGAGGCGCTGGACGTGCTCCTGTTGATCCAACGGCTCTATGACATCGACCAGCGCTCCGTAGGAGCCGCAGCGGTCGGTCAGCTGGACCCCTACGATCTTCGTGCCCAGCTGCGGTCGGCCGAAGCGCCCATGGTCCTGGCCGGCATTCGAGCCAGGTGCGAGGCGCTCACGGTTACCGCGACGCCACGCAGCGAACTGGGCCAGGCAGCCACCTATGTGCTCAACCATTGGGAGGCGCTCTGCCGCTTCCTGGAGGCGGGTTTCCTCCCGCTCGACAACAATGCGGCGGAGCGAGCACTGCGTCCGATCGCCATCGGGCGGAAGAACTGGCTGTTCGTCGCATCGGAAGACGGCGGGGCCTGGGCGGCGACCAATCTCACGGTCTTCCAGTCGTGCCGGCAGCTGGGCGTTGAGCCCATGGGGTACCTCAAAGCCATTATACCTGCGCTGCATGCCGGTCACGATCCCATGGGGCTGACGCCACGGGTCTTTGCTGGCCAAAAAGCGGTCGCCTGATCCACAATTCCTGGATTTTGGGCGACCACATTTTCCGGAAATTCGGGCCGCCGCCCACAGGGTTGTGCCATCCGCCCTCGACCCATCATACGCGGACGAGGGGTAAGAACCGATGGACGACACCCAAATCCGTGAGCGCCTGGCCAAGATAAAGGCTCTCTTCGAAGGGGCGACAACCACTGGCGAACGCGAGGCCGCCGAGGCCGCCATGCGTCGGATCGCCCTCAAGATGGACCGCGCCAAAGGGCCGGCGACTCCGGAAGAATTTAGGTTCTCCCTCCCCGACCCATGGTCGAGGCGGCTCTTCACCGCTCTCTGCCGCTCGAAGGGCTTCAAGCCCTACCGCTATGCGCGCATGAGGCAGTCGTCATTGTGTGTGAAAGCGGAGCCCGCATTCATCAATTACGAACTGTGGCCTGAGTTCCAGCAAATGAGTGCTGTGCTCTCCCAATATCTCGGAGAACTTGCCGACCACATCATCGGCGAGTGCATCAATCCCGATCGGTCAGAGGCCGAAGTTGTGGCCGGCCTACCAGCGCCGAGCGCTTCGGGCGAACGAGACGGCTAACAGGAGAGGCGGTCATCCCAGAAGGGCGCACTGCTTCGATTACAGCTTACGCTAGAGCGGCTCGCCTGGGCAGTGACCCCGCCATAGCCCCCAAGTCACCCTCCCGAGCCATTTCTCCACTCTCTCACCTTCACTCGCCGTTCGGAAATTCTATTTCCTATTTGTCTTTTTCTCGGCTGGGAAAGGAGTCAAGTTTTTTATTTTCTCAGATAGGTTTTCCAATCTGACTTTCAAGTCCTCTAACTTCTGTTGAGAATCACGAAGTTCGGCTTGCAGAGAACTCGCCTCAGCAGCAACTTCATACTTTTCAGACTTCGAGTCACCGCAAAATACCGATATCGCTACAGCAATTAGGCCCACCAAAACGGTGATCGCCTGCCGATTGAAATGTCCGGTATCAGTTTTACAGACCCAGTCACCATCAAATCCCCTCTTGAGAAGCTCTGCAATTCCCCTTCCTCCAAATATAATACTTATAACTGAGGAAAGAAGACCCAACCCAGAAAAGAAAGTGAACAAAACTAGGTCATGTCGCTTATCAAGTACGAAGGTCACAATAACAGCTTGCGCCGCGATAACACCCAACGACACAGTTATCAGCAAACTACTAAGCGATACCGTCGTAGTCGCTGCGAGCCGTTTATCTTCATCTGATCCTGGCATGTCTCTCTCCCTCGATGGCTTCTAACTTTCCCAGAGCTTGGCGTTCGATACCTTCAAATTTTTCCAACTTCTGCTTAGCGCATTTATTATCGCATGCCCCGATATTTCATCGCCACTTTTGCAATTCCGTGACGCCTCTTCAAGTAAAACCGAAATATCATTGGAAACGATATCCTGAATATTTTTTATCTCTGATTTTCTTGCCATCTGTATCGGAATAACGATCATCTGCCAGAAATTCACTAGAAGCAAATATTTTGCATCAGCACGAAGCTTTATATTTTGTTTTTCCATGAGCGTCGACTCAGATGACTCAATACTAAGTCGAAGATTATCTCGATATGGATACCATCGTCCTTCTTCTAAAATTTCCCATCTGAGATGCAATTTACCGTAGTCATAATTATAGAGATCAGCGTAGATATCACGATATACTTCATCCATAGACATTTCCCTTTGATTTATTGATGGTTTGGTAAATGGCTGCTTGAATCTCTTCACCTTCTCTGGAATGTCCGACTTATACCGCTATTCCGGTCTCCCACAATTCATTTCCTCATAGCTGCCTACGCCGTCATTGGCGGGTGGCCTTGCGTCTAAAACAATGTCCCATCTCCCGTGCGCTTGCCATGTAGGACTCATGTCTCAAATTTTTACCGCCCCAGACTGCCAATGTCAGGAATGCCTGCCCATCAAAACCGATGCTATGGCATTCATTCGATTTCCAAAATTACTAACAATGGTTATTGCTTTTTTCGTCACGATAAAAATATTTCAATTCAGATGCGGATTGCCGCTGTGTTTCGTTTAGGAAATTGAGGTTTCTGATATCGGAGAGCACAATAGTTTATAAGGATCAATCATTTTTTGTGGACCGATAAAATAATAATGACCGACTGTTATTAGGCGTCCATTTTCGCCGTAATGGCCCGCACAATGGATTCCAAACTAGTCGATTTACCGCCACGACGATAAAGTTCCATTATAAAATTATAGCTGACATTTGCGTGTTTCAAATTGCCGTAACCTAAAAACTTAGAAATAGTATTACATACGTAGTCATATACAGATAGGGTAATTTCCTTTTTCAGTTCTGATTCAACCGTATCTTCAAAAACAGAATAATTGGAATTTATACTTGATGTTGGCCAATCCACGATTGTTGTTGCCGATGCCAATTGTTGATTAGTTTTATTGCACCTTATTGTTTCGGATTGCCGCTTTTTGCTGTCCGCCGAGCCATCCTTGTCCTTATTATGGATATCGGCATCCCAAATAAAATATGTCATAATTCCTATTCCATGAAACAACGTCACGAGCCTATCAATATTTGTTTTACCACCGGCAGGGACAATCATAATCTCCTTTTCAGTCCATTTTAGCTCAAGAATTTCTTGCATCGCCTCAAATAAACCGATCTCCGTTTCTCCCTCAACGACGAATGCAAGTTTTGCAAATAAAGCCTCGTTCACTTCGGAACCTAACATTGGTCGTGCCTTACCAAAGTACAGTTTGGGGTCAAATTTATCCTGTGGAGATTTATTCCACGTCGCTCGCCATAATGCGGCAACTCTATCATTGTCTATTTTCCTTACCTGAGCAGGGCAAATATCCTGACCGTCAACTTTTACCCGTGATACTCGGCGAAGATTTGAATACTCTGATAAATCTACAAAATACGGAGAATGCGTGGCGTGAATAACTTGAACATTTTTATTTGGATCTGAGGTTATCTCTTGAATAACCCGAGAAAAATATCTGCATCTATTGGGATGAAGATAAAGTTCAGGTTCTTCAATTGCCAATATCAAATGCCGGGCAATTCCCTCTTCAACAATTTCAGGTGCTGCATCTGCCGACAAATCCGGTGGTTTACTAATGGCATCCTTCTTTATACTGTCTCGTGCTATAGTCGATATGAATTGGAGGAGTGATATAACTAAGGCCCTCTGTGAGCCATGGCCTTTCTTTTCAATTGGGCCCTTGAAACCGTGCTCGGTCAATGCAGGTACAACATTTGGAAATTGAATAATTGGATCTTTCGCCTCATCCCAATCAAGGTGCAATTCCGAATTTGGAGAATATAGATTCAAAAGTAAATTTATTGATTTCGCCAACGAGGGTAATTCTGGCAAAGCTGCCACATTGTAGTTTTCTTTCACCAATGATTTTATTTTTTCACGAACTGCTTTCAAGTCCTCTCGACCTTCAATTTGGCGCATTACCAATTCCCTTACGAGTCGCTCTATCGCACCTCCTTTTTTATCCGTTGCCTCATCGTTGGCTGATCTCACAGCCGGAATGAGCACAAAATCAGTATATTTGTCCAGCAATCCACCCCCTATGTTTCTAGGACCTATAAACTGAACCTGGCTCCTTATTGCCATTGTACATTTCTCGGAATTGGTGCGCTCATATGCTATAATATTGTCATCGACTGCTGGTGCCGATTTTGCCCTGGGAAGATTCGGTAAAGTATTGGAATCAACAATATCATTATATAATTTCAACTTTACCTTCTTATCTTCAACATTTCTCACGACCTCAAATTCAGGCATGCCCTTAGTCATTGAATGATATTTACCCTGGACTCCCGGGACCGAATACACTTTCGCAACTGATAAATTATCGTTCACAATCCAAGACGAAAATTCCTTGCGTTCTCCTGGAGATAATTCAGTGAATGTGGCTTCTATTATTACCTCAATTGGTTCTCCATCAGCATTATTCCCTGACATTCTATTGAAATAATCGTCGGTAGCCATTATTGCCGAAGGAGTAAAGAAGTGATCTAAAGCTGATAATATTGTAGATTTTCCAGATCCATTATATCCGATAAAAATAGTGAGCGGATCGAAGTCTATGCTTTCAAACTTGAATGCCCGGTAGTTTGTTATCCTTATATTTAGTAGGCGCATGCTCCATTTGTTATTTCAAATGTACCCATAGTCCAGTATATTCCACACGCTACTTCCTGGCTGCGTCATTTAGTCATTTCCGTACTCTGGACCGAAATCACGCTATCTTTCTTCTTCTTTTTCAAAACTAGATGGCAAGTGAACTGCGGATATCTCGTTTGTCCCGTACAGAGAAAGCTTACAGACCATGCACTCGAATGCCTCAACGGAAAATGACTTCCTCACAGTCTCGGTCGGGGGATACCATTCGTCCTGTTCGCCCCCTGGAGTTGCGGGTTCGGAGTCGATAACATCTTCTTCCCATAAATTTCCGCCTAAATACCCCCAGGACTGACAGGCTGGGCAAAGGTATCGATCATTGCCATCCCATGTGAAATCATTCCATCTAATATTTTTAGAATCATTCGCTATCTTTTTTCGATCCTTGGCATTTTTATACCGTTCTTCAAATTCTTCCTTACATCGTAAGACTCGATTTCTTATACTCCAAACCAATGCCTTACCCACTTGTTCAATAATTTTAGCCGGAGTCTTCGCTTCTTCTGCTCCAAGCCAAGATTCTAACGATTCGTCCTGCATGGACAAAATGATTTCGGCGGATCTCCAATACTGTCCTTCCCATGTTTCCGGTTCCATTCCAGAAAAAGGTGACTCTCCAGAGTGCAGTTCGGCATTTCTTCTAATGCACATTTGTTCGCAATATCTTTGGTGTCGTGTATCAAAAGTCCTTTCGACGTGATTCAATCTCTCGAATACTGTTTTTGCCGCTATGGTTCTAATATCGGGAGAAATATGCCGTCCACATGCTGAAAACATAGATTGAAAATGAAGCGGATCAGCTATCAATGCGGGATGTATTTTTGCTAGTGCCGCCTTCCCAAGTAATTCAAGCGCAAGCGATGCCCATAATTGAAATTCCTCGTCATCTTTTTCTTCCTGAGCGCGCAATCCCCGCCTAATATATATTTGTGACTTTGCATACAAAGCTTCCCGCGTTAGAGCGGGATTTGGCGCATGATTCATTGGACGCAAACCCTCATCAATTTTCTGTTGTAGTCAATGGAGTCCGAGTTACTTCGACCATGTAAAACTCTCCAATTATCAATAATTATAGCATCTCCTGCCGACCACCGAATTTCTTATGTGTATTTAGGCCAATTCGTTCTGGAAAATATCTCTTGGGCTGAAATGCAATCGGAAGATATAGCGGCCATACAGCCAAGGTCAAAGCGAACAAATGGACGAGCACTTGATAGTATTGACGAATAAAATGACTGCCGTCCATTTATTACACGGAAAATTGCTTTGTGAAGTAACGGCAATTGACTTTTGGTAAACTGCACTTTTTTAGTGTCTAAAATAATAGTCGATCGATTCCCATCCCCTGGAGCAATACATGCTAGTATAATGTAACGGCATGGTATTGTCAGATGAGCGAGATCATTATGTAATGGAAATTCGCCAATGGAATGCTCTCGACTCAATGAACGTGGTCTTGCATTATTAGACATTGTCGGAATGAGAATATCGCAAAGTGATTGACTGCGTCTTATTGGAACTGGCGTACCTAGTACATACGCCATACTCAATAATTCCTCCTTCACATCTGCTTCAACAATTGACGATAGGGTGAAGCGACTCCATCCTTGACGCGCCAGATTATTGAACATGTGTCGCACGATGCAAACCCCGGTTCATAATCCACGTTCCTATCCGAGTATATGTATCGGCGCAATCGAATCCTGCTTATTCCAAATGCTCCCATTGAATGTGCTCACCCAATCAAACCATGTCTCATTTTTCTGTTTAGTTCCCAGTCTCATGCTCCCCTGTTTAGTCTTCCCAGGACTTGAGTTACGTAGGCCCTCGAAACGCCCTCCGCCCTGGCCAGTGCGGCCCGGCTGGGCCATTTCCCCTCCGCCAATCCTGCCGCCCAGCGCTCGGCCCGTTCCTTCCATTTGGGCGCGAATGGGACAAGAACTGGCCTTTCTGCACGCTTGAGATGCCATCGGCCTTGCAGCTTCATGTGGGACGAACAAGTTAGTAGGCCGACTGACTTGGGGAGCCAAGACACTTTCGAACTAAAACTTGTCGACTAGGAGGCATTCTTGCTGCATGGCCAGCGGGATTTGGCGAATCCAACATGGGATGATCGCCTGGTAGCGAAAAATGCAACTGCCTCGAACTCCATCACCACAAAAATGGCATACTGGTGGTATTGCTATATCCCCTGTAATTACAGGCAATTACCCTGCATAATTATATCCCCATAATCCACCCCTAATTCGTAACGCTACCTTCAGGTAGCGTTACATGATAATTCATATATAATCAGTCATAAGATGTTGGTAGCTCTGGAGTTAATAATTTCGTAACGATAGGCTGTGCCATAAGTGGGTGGCGTTACGCGGAAGAATTGGCAATTATCACCGATTTTGTCCGCACTTTATGCTCAAAACAACTTTTCTGGCCGGACAGTAGTGATGTAGCATAAGTCATGGATGCGACATTTCAGTGTTGCGGTCGTTCATCAAGAGTTGTCCGGTCTAGCTGAGCGGTCGTCAGGACTCAGGCGCTTTGCCAATCGTTTCAAACTGTCGGCATCTCCTCCTCCGCGCGAGTCTCTGACCATATCGCTCAGCATGCGTGGGTAACTCCTCCTCCAAATGACTGAAAGTTCCGCGAGGAGATCGTGGCGAACACCGGGTGCCAATGCCAGGCCTGAAAAATCAGATACGTCTTGTTCCCGTTTTGCTTTGGAGCGATCATCATCAAGTATGGCAATGGCTTTGAGCGCAATCATTGATTCGATATTGGCGATTCGCAGCCTATCCTGCCCCACGGCGATTTCCACGGCATGTTCAATGGTAGGAGGAAGCAATGGCGCTCCTTGATCTGCTCGTATTAAGTCCACGGCATCACATTTTCGAGCGTCGTTAATTTTATATCTTCCCTCGCCACGATGTGGTTGGTACGGGGAGATAAGCTCTGGAAAATTTCTAGCCATTTCAACTATCGCCAAGTTGAAGTCCAACTCTGCTATGGCAAGATCCAGGTCATTTGTCTCCCGAGGCGAATCGATCCAACAATTTAACGCATGGCCCCCAATGATCGCATAGCCAATTCCAATCGATGCAAATAAAGTACCAACTACAACGGCCGTTGGCATAGACAGATGGAATCGCGAGGAGAGGCAGGAGGGTAATCGCGGGAGTTTGATGGGCGGATTCTGCATTTTCATGCCATCTCAGTGAGAGCGGCCTTAAAGTTATCCATTATTGTGGCCGTGATATCAGCTGGTGATTTGCCGAATAGGGTTGCCAGGCCATCGATTGCGCGCGCAACATCGCTTGGCCGAGCAGGACGACCGTCAATCGTCGTGAACGGCCCATCCGTCTCGGTCAGTAGCCGGCCAAATGGAATTCCACGTACAATGGTCGCACGTTTCTCATTCGCCAACATCTCGGTATTGATCGAGAAATAGCAGCCCAGATCCAGGGCGCGCCGGGCCTCAGCAGCCGTACCGGTAAACCAGTGTAATACCACCCGATTTCTGGGGGGAGGCATGTATTTCTCGATCATATCGAGCACCACTTTCGTGGCCCTGAGGCTATGAAGCGTCAGGATCTTATTACCAGCTGTTCCACAGGCGGTGAGGACGCGTTGGAATACCTCCTTTTGGCGTTCAAAGGATGGATAGTGGCGAGGACTTGCGTCCAGTCCAACCTCTCCCACATAACGAGTTTGAGGAAGCAGCTCTTCCCACAGGGCTATCTCGTGTGCTCGATCGGCGATCAATTGCGGATGAAGGCCAAGGGCCGCTCGTACATGCCGAGTCGGTGCCGCGAGTTCCTGATTCCGCGGCCATGCTCTGGGTGTCGTGGTAACCGCCAACGCGAATACGTTTTCGCGTTCGCATTCGAGCACCGCAGCAGCATGATCGGGATACAGATCGAGGTGGCAGTGGAAATCAACAAGCCCAGTCGTTGACATGGATAGATTCTATGCCGGTCGCGTGCGGACACCACGCAACAATCGTCCCACCTCTTCTAGCCCACGACGATAGACTTCTGCGAACGCATTGAGGCGATCGGGATAATCAGCGAGAGAGCCAGGTTTGTGGATGAGCAATTTGGCAAGTTCGGGGCGTTGGGCCAATCGACTGATTGCGAGCTGGAAGGACCGCACCTGCTGTCCCTCGACCTTGTTGGTATCAAGCGACTGGCCCTTGAGATCTGCAAGGCCGTAGATAGTCGGATCTCGTCCCAGCATCGAGGCCCGGCGAATGAGGCACGGTAAGCAGTATCCACAGTGCCCTTGCGGCTTCTTCTTCCAGCGCATTTTAGCCGGCGAGGAGCACGATAAGGAGAGGGGGGCAAGATGATTCAGTAGACTTGGGTTCCTACAGCCAGCGACCATTTCACCTTTAGTCTTGTCCCAATACGGATTATCTAGCTTCCCAGGGATCCCCAGTGAGCGCAGCAATTCATTCCACCGTGCCACGTAGAAGGGATGTGTCGTTCTCGTGCTCAATGCACCAAGTCGGAGACGGTCAAGCGGAACATTGAGTGATATCAAGCCGTTTTCTGGCAATTTGAGCGTAAATTCCCTGCCAAGGCCAGTTCCGGCAGCTACGCCGATTGCGAAGAACAAAAATGAA
>Ga0206961_1076_pt1 | contig 25002 bp, 26 predicted proteins | sample Alteio_BWOrgHeat_30_FD_153238 | JGI IMG/M metagenome (GOLD analysis project Ga0206961, IMG submission 153238) | Enriched cells from forest soil in Barre Woods Harvard Forest LTER site, Petersham, Massachusetts, United States -... | ecosystem: Environmental > Terrestrial > Soil > Temperate forest >...
TGATTTTACATTTTGATTGGTCAAAACCGTTTTGCGCCGTGAATAAAAAAACAGAACAGCTTATTTTAAAGGGCGTCAAATCTAAAATGCCGGCATCCGTATCTCCTATGTTGTGTACGCTCACCAAAGAAGTGATTCCTGACGACCGTTACCTGTATGAACTCAAATGGGATGGATACCGGATTATTTCTTCTGTGGAAAAAGGAAAGGTAAGGATGGATTCCAGAAGTTCACTGAATTATACGCATAAATATCCACTGGTTGCCAAAGCGCTGGCCGCCTTAAAAACGGATTTGGTGCTGGACGGAGAAATGGTGGTTTTAAATGAAGAAGGCATGCCTGATTTTGATGCGCTGCAGCTTTATGACGGTCACGAGACCCCGCTGACCTATTGCATCTTTGATATTTTGTGGCTGAACGGGTATGACTTAAAAAAATTACCACTCACAGACAGAAAAGAAATACTCAGGCAAATCCTGAAGGGAAATAAAATGCTGCGCTTTTCAGAATCTTTTGATGATGGTCCGGCGCTTTATGAACTGGTCGTCGAAAAAAATATGGAAGGCATTGTAGCTAAGTTAAGGGACAGTCCTTATATACCCGGAAACCGGGGTGACAACTGGTTAAAAACACCCACCAGAAAGCGGCAGGAATTTGTGATCGGTGGCTGGGCGGAATCGGATAAGAGTCGCGCTTTCAAGTCTCTACTGTTTGGGGCGTATACAAATGGAAAACTGGAATGGATCGGCCGGTCGGGCGGCGGCTATAAAGACAAAGAAATGCCGGGCATCCTGAAACAACTCAAGGCCATTGAAATCGATGCGTCTCCTTTTCATAATAAAATACTGGACTCGAAAGGAGCGAAGACGCATTTTGTAAAACCGCAACTGGTGGCAAATTTTGAATTTGCAACGTGGACAAAAAGCGGAAGAATCCGCAAACCTGCCACCTTTCTGGGTTTCCGGAAAGATAAAAAAGCAAAGGATGTGGTAAGAGAAATACCCAAACCGGTGGATTTAATTGAAGACGAAATTCAGGCACAAGGCCGGGTGGTAAAAAGGCGGATGAAAAAAACCGCAACCGGAAAATAATAATATCTTCTTAGGATGCGGTAGTTTCCAGCAACTGTATTGTTTTCTCATCTTTCTTACCATCAAAAAATTTATCCAGCACCTTACCGAAAACAGGATCGCTTTGCGGAATCATTGAAAAAAGGGTCATACAGGATTTTAGTTTCATATCGTCGGGACTGCCCAATATTTTATGTGCATCGGAAGTTGGAAGTTTTAAAAGAATTTCCGATATGCTGACGAGCCGGCTGCCCAGTATGGGATGTTCGAGGTAAAACCGTGCTTCTTCCAGATTGCTGATCGAATAATATTTTGAGTTCTCACTGGAACCAAGTCCGGATAATTGTGGAAAGATGAACCAGATCCAGTGCGAAGTTTTTTTCCCTGCCTGGATTTCGTTAAATGCTTTCTGGTAAGTCGTCTCCTGGGCCTTTAGAAATTTATCCAACGGCGGATAATGTTTTTCCATATAAATACATACGGGTTTTCCAGCCTTTTTTATTTATGTGCAACAGATGCGCCTTCCGCTTATTTCGATTCCTCCTGGTTCTCGATATCCGAACTGCGCAACGCTTCGTTGTTCCACCCGGCTTCTCCTTCGTAACTGGAACCGTCGTTTTTTTCCTCACCCTGGTGAAGAGATTTTTTTCCGAGTTGGGATGATCCCTGTCCGAAATTAGATCCTCCCTGGGTGGTAGACCCCGGGTGTATTTCTGCCCTCGAAGGTTTTCCTTCCTGAACCGGCTTTTCTTTATTTTCCATTTGGCTTATTTTTAAATAGGGAAAAAAGCCCCGGCCAGGATTGGGAGGGGCAACTTCACTCACTTGACGCGTAACCGTTCTATACATGTAAAATTGTGCCAGCCGGATGCTGATCAGGCAACAGCGCTTTCCGATAAGCCCGCTAACGCGCGGTTTAATGGTATGTTTTCGTGCAGATCCGGAATCGTGACCGGATAAAAACTTTTTGCTTTTAGTTTCGTTGCGAATGCTTCCTGCACTTTTAGTTCTCCATGAACCAGGAATACACCTCTTACCAATGCCGGATCCTGACAGGAAATAAATGCGGTCAGATCATCCGAATCTCCATGGGCGCTAAGACCTTTTAGTTGCTGTATATCTGCATTTACCGGCTCAGGTGTATTAAATACAGCGATTTCTTTCGCGCCTGCCAGTAACTGCCCACCTAAACTGTCGGGGCTGCAATAACCTGAAAACAGGATGGTGTTTTTCTGGTCGCCGATGTTTGCGTTGATATGATGTTTTACACGTCCGGCATCCGCCGTGCCACTGGAGGAAATAATCACACAAGGCTCTTTGTATTCAGTCAGCCGGATGGAATCCTCTACCGTCTCCACCCGTTTCAATCCTTTAAAGAGAAAGGGATCGTCATCTATCTCCAGGATCTTCTGAATGCGTTCATTGAATTCCCCGACATGCGACTTAATAACTTCCGTCGCTTTCAGACTGAGCGGACTGTCCACAAAATATTTCAGATCCGGCAGTCTTTTTTCCAGTTCGAGCTGATTAAGCATAAACAGCAGCTCCTGCGTTCTGCCCACACTGAAAGCGGGGATAATCAGCTTCCCCTGATTCTTTACGCAGGTTTTTTGAATGTGGTCGAGTAACTGATCCACATTGCTGGTCGAAACGACGTGATGTTTGTCACCATACGTGCTTTCCAGAATGATATAATCTGCCTGAGGAAAAGGAGTAGCGTTTTTCAGCAGGGGATGACGCGCTCTTCCGACATCGCCACTATAACTGATGATCGTTTCCCTTCCCCCTTCAGTAATTTTCAGGTGGATGGCTGCACTGCCAATCAGGTGACCTGTTTCGGTATACATCACACTCAGATCGGGTGAGCAAATCAGCCATTCATCAAAACGAATGATTTCGAATAACTTCAACGCTTCCCTTACATTTTCAACCGTATAACAGACGGGCTGGTTATTATCTTTGAGCTGACTGGCCTGGATCTCTGCACTGTCCATAAGCAATATTTCAGACAGTTCCACTGTGGGGCGGGTACAGATGATTCTTCCGGTGAAACCTTCCGCTATCAACTTTGGAATTAAACCGGAGTGATCGATGTGTGCGTGCGAAAGCAGCAGCAGATTTACTTTAGAAGCATCGAAGCCAAAAGAATCATTCAACTGCCGGGTAGCACTTCCCAGTCCCTGGAACATACCGCAGTCCAGGAGAATCTTATAACCATTGTCCAGTGTAATGAGATGTTTGCTTCCTGTAACGGTTCTGGCCGCGCCGTGAAACGAAATGTGCATAGGGCAATTTATACAGTTGGTAAAACTAATTTCCTGAATACTTTCCCGTAGAATCCGGTAATCTGACCACGTGTTTGAGGCTGTCGCGATGGGCCTGGGTGGTATCTTCCGGCCGGGGCTGTGTTCCGGATGGTCCGGGTGTACCGGGCAGCATGGTGGTATCCGTTGTCATACGCTGGGCGGTGTCCAGAATATTTTCTTTACTGGTTTCATGGGAGTGACAGGAAGAAACGCCGATAAAAATGATTGACGCGATAAACAAATGGGTAAACAGGTGTCTCATGATCTTTTTGTGTTTGGGTAAAATATCATGCCCGGAAACTTTCCAGCTATTGTAATTCCATCAGGGTATTTTTCAATGTACCTACCGTAAACGGCTTGCGAATAAAAGCGGCTGCGCCTGCCCGGGTGGCCTCATCAGGTGTAAGTGAATGCTGATCGGCAGAAATAATCACTACACAACTCTTATTAAATTTACGTGGATATTGTACGAAGAATTGGAGACCCGAGCCATCGGGCAGATTGTTGTCGAGCAGGATCACATCAAAATGTTCTTTCATTTTCTTTTCCGCGTCCCCGAGATTGTGTACACATTCCACCTCAAATGCTTCTTTTTTCAAGGCTTTGCTCAGTAACATGCACAAATCCACTTCGTCGTCAATAATCAGTAGTCTTTTCATGTTTTTAAATTGCCGGAGGGTTTGCCCGAAATAGGGACATTTTTACGCTGGGATAATCGTGCCAGCTGGCGCAGCATGGAATATGTACAGGTTTTCACTGGTATCATTTTTTATGAAATAATATAAACAAAAATATGCAGACAGTTACCAGTGAGAAAGAAAGCGGTATATACGCAGTGGATGGAAAGAAAATGGTCGTGACCGGTTATGGTGCATCCGGATCTTTGGTGGGCGGAGAAACGCTGAAGCGGATGGATATCGAGAGAAATTTACCCGGCCCGGACGAGGTGCTGATTGAAGTGCTCTATTGCGGCGTTTGTCATTCAGATATACATCAGGTGGCGAATGACTGGAAGAATACCGTTTATCCTTGTGTACCCGGTCATGAAGTGATCGGAAAAGTGGCATCTGTGGGAAGTTCCGTCACGTTATTCCAACCAGGTGATATCGTAGGGGTGGGTTGCATGATTGATTCCTGTCAGCAGTGTGAGGAATGTAATAATGGAGAAGAACAATTTTGCCAGGGACCGCATGGACCCACGATGACCTACAATGGGTTTTGGAAACCGGATGAAAAAGGCTTCAATACATTTGGTGGATTTTCTACCCATATTGTTGCCAAGGAATCTTTCGTTCTGAATATTCCTTCTTCGCTGGATATAAAAGCAGCTGCGCCGATTTTGTGTGCGGGTGTAACCACTTATTCCCCAATGAGTCACTGGGGTGTGGAAGAAGGTGATCATGTGGGGATCATCGGCATCGGTGGACTGGGTCATATGGCGGTGATGATCGCCAAAGCCATGGGCGCGCATGTAACGGCGATTACCACCAAAGAGGAAAAACGCGAAGCAGCGCTTCAGCTCGGTGCGGATGAAGTATTGATTTCTGAAGATAAGGACGCGATGAAGGCGAAAGAAATAACACTGGATTTTATTCTTTGTACCATTCCCGAAGGCTTTGATGTGAATCCTTACATCTGCCTGCTGAGACCAAGGGGTGCACTGATTACAGTCGGCCTGCTCGGACCTTACAAAGAACCCACGAACAATATGGAAGTAGCCAAACTGGCGAGGACCGTGGGTGGTTCGTTAATTGGTGGTGTACGCGAAACGCAGGAGGCACTGGAATTTTGCGCGGACCATCAGATTCTACCGCAGGTGGAAATGATCCGTATGCAGGACATCAATGAGGCCTTTAAAAAAATAAACGATGAAGACGTGCGGTTTCGGTACGTGATCGATATGCAATCGCTGAGGGAAGTCTGAGGAGTCTGGAAGTGTGGAAGTCTGGGGAGTGTGGAAGTGTGGGGAGTCTGGAGAGTATGGATGAAGGAAATTGGAATTGGGTCGAATAATTAAAATAATATAATATGGATCCGAAAAACAAAATAGTAAATGGAGCGGAAGAACCACTTACTGAAACGCTTTCCGATCAGGAGATCGAAAATAAAAATATAAAACAGGCGATTGTTTCGTCAGAACCGCGTATCCCGGATGTGACGGGATTAAATACCGATACATCTTTTGTGAACAGTAGGGATGATGCATCAGAACGGCCGGAGGATTGAATGGCGAAATGCTTATTTTGTGAACAGTAGGGATGATGCATCAGAACAGCCGGAGGATTGACTGGCGAGATGCTTACTATTATTGTGCGTATTGCGTACGGGTGGAAAACCGGTTTGTGAAATTTGTCACGAATACGACGAGTGATGCAGAAAGAAATTATTGAATTTTTTTCCGCATCACTCGTTTACCGTTTCGTGCTTTTCTATTGCCTCACCAATTTCTATCAGGAAATTTTTATCTGTCTGCAAATCATTTTGGGTGGTTAGTTCATCTTTAAAGCACCAGTCTGATTTCCCCGGGCCACAGGGATTTGCAATGACATCCAGAAAAAACTCCTGGTTACTGCTTTCTACTTTTACAGAATAAGTTTTATTTTCTGCGTCGCCGGTGGGTGTAACCAACCCGCGGTATGAAAGTCCGTCATAAATAAAATTAATTTCGAATACCATACCGTGGGAGGTTTACATGTTTTTTAAGCCCAGGGGTTCAGCACCACCTTTACGCAATCTTCTTTTTTTTCTTTGAATATTTTATAACCATGCGCAATTTGGGAAAGCGGAAGTCGATGGGTGATGATATCATCGAGTTTCACTTTTCCTTCCACGACATATTTCAGTAGTTCGTCGATGTACTTATGCGCGGGTGCCTGACCCCCTTTGATGATGATCCCTTTGTCGAAAAATTGTCCGATGGGAAAGTTGTCGTAGGTAGTCGGATAAACACCCAAAACAGAAACGGTTCCACCGCGACGTACTGCGCTCATGCAGGTCTCCAATACTTTCGGCGATCCTTTTTCGAGATTGATTACGGCTTTTGCTTTGTCCAGGAAAGTTCTGTCGGGTTCAAAACCTACGGCATCCACGCAAAGATCGGCTCCGCGGTTATTGGTTGCTGCCCTTATTTCATCTACTACATTTTTTCCATCATCTTTCCAGAGGATGGTTTCCGCATTCGCTGCGCTCTTCGCTTTATCCAGGCGATATTGCAGGGTATCGACAATAAAAACACGACCGGCGCCTTTCAGCCAGGCTGATTTGGCGGCCATGATCCCAACAGGACCTGATCCGAATATGGCTACTGTTTCACCACCTTTCAATTCTCCCCAGTCAATACCGGTATAACCGGTTGGAAAAATATCTGTGAGAAATAATACCTGTTCATCCGAAAGACTATCCGGCACTTTCCGCGGGCCGTAGTCTGCATACGGTACGCGAACGTATTCGGCCTGTCCACCATCGTAACCACCATACAGATCGGTATATCCAAACAAGGCGCCTCCCTTCTGGTCCATCAGTCCGCCTTCGGGACCATATTTTTCGGGATTGGAATTTTCACAATGACCCGGCAGGTGATGATCACAAAAAAAACAATGTCCACAGGCAATGGGAAAAGGAACAACGACCCGATCGCCTCTTTTTAAATTGGTGACGGCTTTCCCCGTTTCTTCCACGATCCCCATGAATTCGTGCCCTAGTGTCATGGGCCTTGGTTGGGGGATGCCGCCTGAATAAATGTGCAGATCGGATCCGCAGATCGCCGTGGCCGTTACTTTTAAAATAATATCCCGGTCTGTCTGGATCGCCGGATCGTCCACTGTATCATAACTGATGTTATGAGGTCCATGAATTCTTGCTGCTTTCATAATGTAGGTTTGTTTTTGTTAGTAAGTTTTTGAAATAATTATAATTCTTTAGCTAAGTTCTCCGGTATAATAAAAAAATTTTTATTTTTTAAAACGGGAGGTCGCTGGCAGAGAGCAAGACATGTGCCATGCACATGGATCGGTGGGCGATAACCGCCGATCATTGCATGGGCATTCCTTTTGCGTAACAATCCACAGAAGTTTTTTTAATACCATTCACCATGCAACTCTTACATGAAATATTCGGATCCGGAAAGGAGCTGACTGTGTTGCAAATGACTGCGCGTACGATCGTTGTATTTATTATCGCCCTGATTTTGATCCGCGTATCGGGTCGAAGGTCTTTTGGTCTCCGCACACCGCTTGACAATATCATAACAATTGTGCTGGGTGCTGTACTTAGTAGGGCCATCGTAGGCGCCTCTGGTTTTCTTCCCGTGATTGCCAGTTGTACCGTGCTTGTAATTGTTCATCGTCTGCTGGCTTATGCGATGGTGCATCATCCGGGATTCTCAAGATTAATTTCCGGAGAAAAAATTCTACTGTTTAAAGACGGTGATTTTCTAAAGGATAATATGGACAGAGGGCAAATCTGCCGGGAGGAAATTTTACAGGAAGTTCGAAAGTCCGCGCTCACAGAAGATCTGAACCGGATATCGGTCGTTTATATGGAGAGAAACGGGGAAGTGAATTCTGTAAAAAAATAGAAGATGAAACTGGACCTGACAAAATCATTTGAGGGATGATCTGTTACAGGTATGGGACAAAATACAGAAACGATCGCATCATCACTGTATGGGATCTTTCTCATCAATATGAAAAAGTGCACGGCATAGTGGATTTGAATGCGGGAATTCATTCTCAACAGCCAACCTGCAAATATTTTTTACACATTGCTGTTTTGTAAAACTTCCGGAAACAGTTTTTCCAATCCTTTTGTGCTGGGACCAGTGAGCACATCTCCCTGAATATCGTATCTCGCGCCATGACAGGGACAGTCCCAGCTTTTTTCCGTTTGGTTCCATTTTACATTGCAACCCAGATGCGTGCAAACAGGACGCAGCGAAGTTATCTGGCCTTTGGTGTCTTTATATATCGCCAGTGAATGATGATCGAATTTTACGAGTTCACCCTGGTCATTTGGAATGGCACGGAGGGAATCGAGGGAAGGAATATGAAAACGGTCGCCCACCAGAGAACCGATTACATCCACGTTTTCTTTGACAAATGCTGAAAATCCTGCAAAAGGTTTTATACGGGTGGGAGAAAGTATCTCGTTATATAAAATTTTATTTTCTGTAAATAACGATTTGAAATAATTCGCTGCGATGTGGCTATAGGTCATTCCATTGCCACCAAAACCTGTGGCCACGAATATGTTTTTGTCGGCAGCTGGCAGGTGACCGATGTAAGCCAGTCCGTCGGCGGGTTCAAAATACTGTGATGACCATTTAAAACTGACTTTTTTAATCTTAAATATTTTACGGAGAAATTCTTCGAGTCGCAGAAAAGGCGTTTCGGTATTTTCCTCGTGACCGGTTTTATGATCTTCCCCTCCGGCAATCAGCCATTTTTTATCGCCGGAAATATGTGTTCTGTAATAGTGGTAAGGATCCAGCATGTCGTATGCCGGACTTTCGGGATAAGAGTCACCTTCCAGCTCTATGCCCAATACATAGGTTCTGTAGGGGGCGCAGCGCATATGTAGCAGATTGATGCCTGGCGGAATATGGGTTGCATAAATCAGTTTCCTGCATTTCAAAACAACTTGCGAAGAATGAACTTCGAGCACCTCACCTGATTCTACCTGATTAATCCGGCAGGACTCCAGTATCACACCTCCGAGTGATTCAAAAACTTTTGCCAGTGCATACACATATTTTACCGGATGAATCTGTCCCTGACCGGGATAGGCGATTGCCTTAACAAAGGGAGCATTCAGGGGAATGCTTTCTACGCGTTCAACGGGAATCCCTGCCTCTTTGGTTGCTTCAAAGATTTGGTCGATTTCGTCAACCTCCTTCTGGGTGTTGGCAAAAAGAACACCGTTTCCCAAATGGTATTCGCAGTCGATCTGGTGGGAAATGATATTCTGTTTATAAAGTGCCAGTGCATCCTGTGCAGCTTTCGCCATCTGTTGCGCACCCTCTTTCCCAAAATCTTTTGCTATCTCTGCATAGGATTTATCAAAAAAATTATTCAGATGAGCGGTTGTTCCGCCGGTCGTTCCAAAACAAAGACTTCTGGCTTCGGCGATCAGTACTTTTTGTCCCGCTTTCTGTAATTCGAGCGCGGTAGTTACGCCGGTAACACCACCACCTACCACGATCACGTCAAAAACCTGATCTGTATCTGAACAGAGGGCCGGAATAAAATCGGGCATGTCAGACTGCCATAGACTCTCGTTTGCACCATCCCTTTTCATAAAGTCTTTGCCCTATGCCGGGCAAAGCATGTGCCAGTGGACGGCATCGCTGGCATTTGTTTTTGTGATATTAAATATTCAATCATCTTAAATGAACGATTATGCCAAATCAAAATCAGGATCATTCAAAGCGGACAAACGGTTCCACCAGTAAACACACCACCGATCAGCAGCGGTCGGTTCATTCTGAAAAAGGTAAACAGGACCAAACCAGTCAGGGAGCGCAGGGACAGCCGGGGAAGGAGAACATTACAAAAGGAAAAATGAGTCATCAGGCAGAGGAGGAAGATAAGCGCTCAGGGTCCAGGGCCGACGATTAGAATTGTGTGGACCTGCTAAAAAAAGGGTAGAGGTTACTTTACCCTTTTTTTTTGAGCGTAAGCGCGAAGATCTTTAAGCCTCACCTGTACTGAAATAAAATCATCAGGCGTCTTTTCTAAAAATTCTCAACAGGACAGCGATCAGTGCGATGACCAGCGCAACATGAATAATGCCGCTCATATGATAACCGAAAAAGCCAATCGCCCAGCCGATGACCAGCAACGCAGCGAGGACGTACAATAAATTTCCCATGATTTTGATTTAATAGATTTCTTCACTCCGAAAAGTCAGCTGTATTTGTTTATATGTCAGAGTTCAGCCAGCGCACCGGTATGTGCTTAACATCCGGGACGTCAGGCTGTTCGGGTTCGTTGATATTTTCTTCCATAAGACTGAGAAAAGACCTGAATGATACAATATGAATAATATTAAACATTCAATTTGAAAGATCAGGCGGGGCCGGCTCATATAAATAAGTTTTTGAAACAATATTTATACGATTTGAAACATATGGAATATCCTCTGCCTCAGCGGGTTACTAGTTTTGCGTCATAAAAAAACAAAAAATCATTTTATGCGCACAGTAAGTAAAATCAACTTTAAAGCGGGCAGAAACCTGCTTTTTCTGGCCCTGTCGGTATCCCTTTTTTCCTGCTCTAAGTCAGATTCCAACGGCGGTGGTGGAAATGGGGCAACCATGACTGCTTTCTCTTTTCAACAGGCGGGTAATAATATACCGGTCGCATCAACGGCTACCATCAATGGTTCGGCCATAAATATATTTCTACCCCCTGGAACCAACGCCAATGCCCTGATCGCCAGTTATTCGCTTTCTGATTCAGGCACCGTAACCGTAAATGGTGCAAAACAGCAAAGTGGCACGACCGCTAATAATTTCTCTTCACCCGTTTCTTATTCTGTAACGGGGATGAATGGTGCCACCAATACCTATACCGTGAACCTGATCACCGGCATTGTACCCATCGATCAGAACGTGCAGGCCTTTATGACGAAATATAATATTCCGGGTCTCACCATTGCGATTACACTGGATGAAAAACTGGTTTATCTGAATGCATATGGTAAGGGCAGCATAGAAGATAATCAGGCGGCCATTCCAAGCAATTTGTTCAGACTGTCATCTCTTTCCAAACAGATCACTTCGGTAGCCGTAATGCGTTTACTGGATCAGGGAAAAATAAACCTGGATCAGAATGTGTTTGGTACCGGTGGCATTCTTGGAAATAATTATGGTACGCTGCCTTATGGTCCCGGCATCACACAGATAACTGTACGTGAACTGTTGCATCATACAGAAGGTGGCTGGCCTGATAACGATACCGATCCGCTGGGTCAGGGATTGAATCTAAATTCACAGCAAATTGTAAGCTGGGGTTTAAATAATGTTCCCCTGCTGGATCCGGTTCCCGGCAATTCTTATTACTATTCTCATTTTGGATATGTGATTTTAGGAAGGGTGATTGAACAGATCACGGGTCAGTCTTATTCCGACGCCGTAAAGACGCTGGTGTTACAACCGGCTGGTATTTCCGATATGCAGATTGCCGGAAACACACTGGCACAAAGACTGCCCAATGAAGTAAGATATTATAGTAACAACAGCAACGACCCTTATGCCATGAATGTGACGGTTCAGGATGCAGCCAATGGCTGGGTAGGATCTGCGCTGGATATGGCGAAATTCCTGGTGAATGTGGACGGTCTTTCCGGCAAAACGATTTTAACGCCCAATGCGCTTAAAAATATGTCTGCGGGTTCAACAGCCAATCCAACCTATGCCTGTGGATGGGAAATCAATCAGTATAACTGGTTTCACAATGGTAACTTTCCCGGTACAGGAACTACGCAGGCCATTACCACACAGAATGGAAATTTCAACTACGTGATTCTTTGTAACGGATCAAACCCCGCTGGTTCCATTGGCAATTTCAGCAACGATATGCAAAGCATTTTCTGGAACGCGCAGGGCGCGATGACACTCTGGCCCTCTTATGATTTGTTTAGCAGCAGTGTTGGCAAATGAGTCTGGAAGTCTGGAAGTCTGGAAGTCTGGAGAGTCTGGAGAGTCTGATTCCGCTTTTATCCTTAAAGGGTAAGCATTCAGCGTTGAAATTTACGATTAACATACAAGCCCTCCCTGGTTTTGGGGAGGGTTTTTCGTTGACCGTTAGGCGTTAAGCGTTGGGCGTTAGGCGTTAGGCGTTCATTTTTTATTCTGTTCTTAGATTTTTAATTGGATTGGAGATTGCCGCTTTGATGGATTGAAAACTTACGGTGATGATGGTGATGCCCAGCGCACCGAGGGCTGCGAAAATAAAAATCCATACAGAGAGGTTTGTGCGATAGGTATATTTCTGAATCCATTCATGCATGATCAGCAGCGCGAGGGGAGCAGCAATTAAAAATGAAATGGACACCAGCACCACAAAACGCGTGGACAATAATTGCCATAGATGAAATACGGTTGCACCCAGCACTTTACGGATGCCAATTTCACGAACGCGTTGTTCGGCAACAAAGGATACCAGGCCAAATAATCCGAGGCAGGAAATAAAAACAGCAAGTCCGCCAAACACAGTGGCGAGATGTCCCACCAATTCCTCTGCCTTAAATTTTTGGGCATATTCATCATCCACAAACTGATATTCGAAGGGAGCGGAAGGAATGAGTTTTCTGAAAACCATTTCAATTTTCGGCAGGGCTTCTGCCATCGGAATGTTTGCTATCTTAATATTGATCCAGCTGACGTCACCGTTTAAGGATTTGGTAAAAAACAGGGTAGGAACTACCGGCTTATAGGGAGATTCCATCACCATATCTTTTACCACGCCCCGCACGGTATAATTTTTTGATTCATGGGTCATCCAGAAAGTCCAGCGAATGTTTTCTCCAATGGGATTTTTTAAGCCCATCATTTTTACCGCTGATTCCGTGAGGATAACGGCCGATGAATCGGACACATCAAGATCAGAAAAATCTCTGCCCGCGCTGATTTTCCAGTTGATCGTTTTTCCAAAGGAAGGCGTAACGGTAATGGTTCCAAAATTCTGTTCCATTTTTGGATCCGTGCCTTTCCATTCAAAGCCACCGTTGTTGGAACCGATTTGTGTAACCGTTCCCATCATTTCGGACATTTCGGTAACCGCACCCGTTTTTTTCAGTTCATTGCGCAGCAGATCATATTTCCCATAGAAATCATCCGATTTCATGTGCATGCTGATGATGCGTTCACGGTCATAGCCCACCGGACGGCTGCGCGCAAACTGAATTTGCTTATATACGACGATGGTGCAGATGACGAGTATGATGGAAATGCTGAACTGCATCACCACCATCACTTCTCTGGGTAGTGAAGCGAGGCGACCCAGACGGAAAGATCCTTTGAGCACTTTCACCGGCGTGAAGGAGGATAAATACAACGCCGGATAACTGCCGGCCAGCAAACCCGTGACGAGAATAAAAAGCAGACCGGCCATCCAGAATAAAGGATTGGCCCAGGGGATCGAAATCTGTTTGGTCGCCAGCTGATTGAAAGCCGGTAAAAAAATTATTACGAGTCCGAGTGCAAATACATAGGCAAAGAAAACCACCAGCAATGATTCAGAAAAAAACTGACTGATCAGTTGTCCGCGCCCGGAGCCGATGGTTTTGCGGATGCCCACTTCCCGGGCTCGTTTTTCAGAACGTGCCGTGCTCAGATTCATGAAATTGATGCAGGCCAGCAGTAACACGGCAATGCCGGTGATGGCTACGAGACGGACCATATGAATCGGCTCCTCACTGATCTTTCCACGGAACGGGGCATACAAATGCCAGCGGCTCATGGGATATAAAAAATCTCTTTCGTTATTGAAAGATGCATTTTTAAAAAATCGCCGGTTATTGCGTTCGGCGTTGGCGATGGATGCAGAAACTTTTTCAAAACTGCTGTTGGGTTTTATCTCTGCGTATACTTTAATAAAATGATTGGTCCAGTCGAGTGCGGCTTCTTTTTCCACCCATTTATTTTCCTGCAGCCATAAATTGAAAGGCGCAATAAACCGGTCCTTTGCAAACTCGGTATTCAGGGGCAGATCTTCGTATACGCCCGTGACTTTCACTGCGGACTGGTTATTGATTTTAACCATTTGGTTCAGGGGGTCCTGATCGCCAAACAGGGTGCGGGCTATGGAGGCGGAGAGCAGGATGGAATACGGATCTTTTAATCCGGAGCGGTTACCGCGAATCATTTTCAGTGTGAGCATTTCCGGGGCTGCACTGTCCATATACTGACCGATGCCGGATATTTTTTTATCAGCGGTTGATAAAATGCCATCTACCGGCCAGGATGCGATCACATAATGTTTGAAATTATCTGCATAGTGATTTTTTAGTTCCAGTGCCAGCGGGTAGGACATGGTGTTGTTGATGCCGGTTTGTCCCTGAACGGTTAATTCATCCATCACCTGTCCGATCCGGTCGTAGTGCTGGTGATATTTATTAAATGAAAATTCGTCCCATACCCAGAGTCCGTTGAAAATAGCCACGGTCATGCCCACCGAAAGACCGAATATATTGATGAAGGAAGAGATTTTATTTTTGGCAAGGGAGCGCCAGGCAACGAGGAGGTAACTTTTGAGCATGGGGTCGCTTTAGGGATTAGACGCGATCAAAAACCGGAATGTTGCATGCCCCGGAAAAATATTTTCGCCTGGCTATCGTTCCATACGGTCTTTAGCAGGGCTTTCCTTTTTTGCCCTCGCCCGATTGGCTGTGGCTGATACAGGGCTTTGTCAGGCAGAAACGGCGCTGGATTCTTTTAAAAGCCCTTTCTTATAATCCTTTTTATAATTCTCAAAATCTCCTTTGAATACATGGGCATAACGCATGGCGTATTTCAGCACTTCAGACCGCCAGGTTTTATCTTTTCCGAATTCCATAAAGGCTTCCGGAAGGGAGGCACCCATCCGGCCGGCGCTGCGCAGTTGTGACGAGGCAGTGAGGGTAGCCATATCCATTACGACCCGGCACATATTCCTGTAATCTTTTTTCACCAGTTTAAAATTGATTTTGTCTTTTACAGGCTGGATTTCTTCGATCATGAAGTCTTGGTCCCGATAAAAAGTCCGGCTTAAAAGAGCCGGCGATCTGTTTTGCATGATCCGTTGTATGGTTACGACCCGTTCCGCTTCATTTTCCCATTCGGGTTGTTTTTGATGAAGCAGCGGTTGCAGGCAGGAAGGCGTGGCCTGTTTCATATCCAGCAGTAAATATTTTTCGCCGGTTTCGTTCAGCGACTTCAGTAAAACAGCATATCGCTTTACACCCAGACTACCGGTTCCGGCTATCCGAAATACGGCATCGATCACTTTGTAATTGTAGGGACTGGCACCATCGTGTTTCAGCCATTCTGTTATGTGCGCCATGAGGTGATATTTCTCATTTTTATTCAGTTCACGATGCCGGGGATCGTCCAGCAGGATTTCGAGTTTGTTTTTATTAAGAGTGGTTCTTTTTTCCAGAATATCCTTTTGTTTGCGCTTGGAAACGCTGGTGAGAAAATCCCTTACGATGCCCTGGGCTGTATTGGGTTCAATATAGTCGGCTTTCCCCTTACTGAGCACCTCGCCATAGATTTTTAAAAAAAGTTCGGCCATGTGAACGGCTTTTTTTTCTTCGATGTCGAGCGATTCAAAAGCCACAAAGATGCTGGTAACCATCCGGTACAGCTCCCAGATAGCGGGTGCCACGAGGGCCTCGTCAAAATCGTTCAAGTCAAAATAAACCTGCCGGTTATCTCCTTTAAAACTTCCGAAATTTTCCAGATGCAGATCTCCGCAGATCAGGCTTACCGGCGAGGCAGGGATATCTTCCAGACTGGCCAGATCCTCAAAAAAGATATGGTTGGTGCCGCGATAAAAACGAAAAAGACTTTCGGTCATCACGTCATATTTTAAAGACAGGGTCGGTTCGGTTCTGCTTTCATTAAACTTCAGGATGCGGCTGGTGATGTTTTCCATGGGGCTTTCGTTTGGTCAGATTACATAAAAAAATCAGATCCCGCAGGTGGGACCTGATAAATACGAATCAATAAATCAGCATCAAATCTGATATTTCTTTATGCTTCCGTTTCTTCTGCAGCTTCATAGTTTACGCTTTCTTCGGCTACGGTAGTCAACAGCTTGTCCGCTGTTTTTTCTTCTTCGAGGGTTTTTGCCAGCAGCGCGGCGATGTCGTCGCGGCCCAGGTTCTTTGCCAGTTGCGCCAGACCACCGTAAGTTGAAATTTCGTAGTGTTCCACTTTTTGTCCGGCGAGTATCAATCCCACGTCGCGGGTGGCCGTACCCGTTTCGGTTTCTTCGATGATGCCATCGCCTTCTTTGGTGATACCATCCATTGCGTCACATTTTTTGGCCTGTGCTTTTTCATCCAGCAATTCGAAAACCTGTTCCAGTCTTTCAACATGTACTTTGGTTTCTTCCAGATGATTGGTAAAGGCTTTTTTTAGTTCCGGACTGGTGGCTGCTTTGGCCATTTTCGGAAGTGTTTTCACCAAATGTTTTTCTGCCCAGTAAATGTCTTTGATTTCATCTTTAAAAAATTCTTCGAGCATACCGTCTTTTTCTCCGACCTGTTTTTTAGCACCTGTCTGCCCGTTTGCATTCGATTTTTTACCGCTAGATTTTACAGCCGCTTTTTTTCCTGCTGTTGTTTTAGTTTCCATTGTGATTTAGTTTTTAGATTAACTGAATATTGTTTTGTTATTGTATAATCGTGCCAAAACAAGACGTGCCGGGGTTTTCATAAAAAACATGGAACGCGCTTTGACTATAGAGTATGTATGAGCAGCAGAAAAGCTGCCATCATTTCTTAATAAAAAATATTTACACTTAAAACCGGCAAAGATGAAAAATGATCTGATCTGTTTTTCCCACCTCAGATGGAATTTTGTGTATCAGCGTCCACAACACCTGATGAGCCGGGCCGCAAAATCTGCGCGGGTGTTCTATTTTGAAGAACCGGTATTCACACCGATGCCTGATCAATTGCGGGTCAGCATTGATCCGGTAAATCAGGTTCACGTGATCACCCCCGAACTTTTGGAAAAAAATGCAGAGACGCCGGCGGGTGATGAAAACATTTCCCTGCGCCTGGCCGGGCTGCTGGATCAGTTTGTTGTGCAATATGATATAAAAAACTTCGTAGCCTGGTATTATGCACCCATGGCGCTGGGATTCACGGCCCATCTTTCACCCCGGGCCGTGGTGTACGATTGTATGGATGAGTTATCTGCTTTTAAATTTGCGCCGCCTGAACTGGTCGCCTACGAACAGATGTTATTGTCAAACGCGGATGTGGTGTTCACCGGAGGTAACCGGCTTTATGAAGCGAAAAAAGCCTTTCATAAAAATATACATCCTTTTCCCAGTGCCATCGACAAATCCTTCTTCTTTCCTGCCCGCACCAGCCTTCCGGAACCCGCAGATCAAAACGAGATACCTCATCCGCGACTTGGTTTCTTCGGTGTGATTGATGAAAGATTTGATATCGAACTGGCCGGAAAAATGGCAGACCTGAAACCGGACTGGCAGTATATATTTATAGGCCCGGTTGTAAAAATTGAAGCGTCCGCGCTGCCAAAAAACAAAAACATTCATTATCTGGGAATGAAGGATTACAAAGAATTACCTGCTTATATTTCCGGATGGGACCTTTGCATCATGCCTTTTGCGATCAATGCATCGACAGAATTTATCAGTCCGACCAAAACACCGGAATTTCTGGCTGCAGGGAAAAGGGTGATTTCAACGGCTATTCATGATGTGGTGCATCCTTACGGTGCAGCCGGCCTTGTCGGGATTGCCGAAACCGCAGAAGGTTTTATTCAAATTGCAGAACAGGATCTGGTGCAAAAAAATGATCCTGTATGGCTGGGCAAAGTGGATCAGTATCTGGATACCATTTCCTGGGATAAAACATGGGAAAGCATGGAGAAACTCATTGAAACACAAATAAAGCAAAATTCAGAAAAAGCGGTCTCCGGAAGAAGGGCCTAAAATCCGTAAAACATCTTTGCATTATGGTAAGCAACGCGTTCATGTTCGCCACCGGTATAGAAAATAGTTATCCGAACATTACGCTTCCCGACGGGCGTAAGAAGCGGATTGATGAAATGGAAAAAACCCGGCATTATGATCTTTGGGAAACCGATTTTGGCCTGGTGAAGGAAATGGGGATTCAGTATTTGCGATATGGGCCGCCTTATTACAAAACCCATCTGGCACCCGGAAAATATGACTGGGCGTTTACCGATATGACATTTAACCGGTTAAAAGAACTGGATATCGTACCACTGGTTGATCTCTGTCATTTTGGAATTCCCGACTGGATGGGCGACTTTCAAAACCCTGCCTTTCCCATTTACTTCGCTGAGTATGCCAGCTCATTCGCCAAGCGATTTCCCTATCTGAAATTTTATACACCGGTCAATGAAATCTTTATCGCTGCCATGTTTTCGGGTCAGTACGGCTGGTGGAATGAGTGTCTGCGGTCCGACCGCGCATTTGTGAACGCGCTGAAAAATATCTGTAAAGCCAATGTGATGGCCATGCACGCGATTTTGGAGGTTCAGCCGGAGGCCTGCTTTATTCAAAGTGAATCGTCCGAATATTTTCATGCGGTGGAACCGGAAGCACTTCCGCTGGCCCGTTTTCTGAATCAGAAGCGTTTTCTTTCTCTTGACCTCACGTATGGTTATCCCCTGCAGGTGGCGATGTATGAATATCTGCTGGAGAATGGCATGACAAAATCCGAATATCAGTGGTTTGTGGATCATCAGGTAAAGGCGCGCTGTATCATGGGCAATGATTATTATGTTACCAATGAACACCTGGTACATCCCGATGGCAGCACACAGGCTTCCGGAGAGATCTTTGGTTATTATGTAATTACCCAGCAGTATTATAAAAGATATAAACTGCCCATCATGCATACAGAAACCAATATTAAAATGCCGGCCTGTTCAGAATGGCTGGTAAAGCAGTGGGCCAACCTGCACCGGCTCAAACAGGATGGGGTGCCCATCATCGGTTTTACCTGGTATAGCCTGCTTCATCAGGTAGACTGGGATACGGCGCTGCGGGAAGACCGGGGCTATATAAACGAACTGGGTCTCTATGATCTCAATCGTCAGATGATGCCGGTGGGGAGAGATTACCAGGCGCTGATCAGAAAGTGGCAGCCTGTTTTAAATGAAGAAGACTTTGGTATGCACTTTACCGCGTAAAAACTTCTTTGCTGCGTATGATATCAGCAGTAAAGAATGTAAAAAGATCAAAGGCCCCCATCCGGGTAAGGGTCTGATCGTCGCCTGTTTTCCCTGGCGTTTCGGTAAAACACTGCATGGCGGAGGATGCCAGTGTGGCGGACTTACTTGTTTCCATTTCAATTGTAGATGTTACTTGCATAGCGGCATTTTTTGGCGGGTCATGAATATAGCATAATGTATTGAAAAATGGTGCCACTGATTTTTAACGACCAATCGCTGGAACGCCAATTGCTTTATATCATTCAGATTCTGCGTTGACAATTTTATTCTCAGGGCATTTACGCTTGGTTTATCAGAGTAAGTTATTTAAGAGATTGTATTTACGGACTGTTTTCCAGTTAGGATTGTAGAGGAATGTACGCAAGAAAGTGGTGTTTGTTTTTTAACTTCAAAACGCAACATGTATGTATGATTTTTTAATCGTAGGTGCCGGCTTGTCCGGCGCTGTGCTGGCTGAGCGCCTGGCAAACAAAGAAGGGAAAAGGGTTCTGATCATTGACAAGCGGAACCATATTGGTGGAAATACATTCGACTATTTCAACCCGGATGGCGTGCTGGTTCACAAATACGGGCCCCATATTTTTCATACCAACTCGGCGGATGTGTTTCATTATCTGGGAAATTTTACCGAATGGCGTCCCTATGAACACCGCGTGCTGGCGAGTGTAGACGGGATGATGGTTCCGATTCCCATTAATATGAATACCATCAATTCCCTGTATGGACTGAATTTGTCTTCGGAAGAAGTAACAAATTTTCTGAAATCAAAAGCGGAAAAAAAAGACCGTATCATTACTTCTGAAGATGTGGTGCTGAGTCATGTCGGTCGCGATCTGTATGAAAAATTTTTTAAGGGATATACGCGTAAACAGTGGGGCATGGATCCCAGTGAGCTGGACGCATCGGTGGCTGCCCGCATTCCCACCCGAAATAATAAAGACAACAGATATTTTACAGATACCTATCAGGCGATGCCCGTACATGGATATACAAAAATGTTTGAGCGCATGCTCGACCATCCGAATATTTCCATTATGCTCAACACCGATTATAAAGATGTGGAAAAATGGATTCCTTTTCATAAAATGATCTATACCGGTCCGGTGGATTATTTTTTCAATTACTGTTACGGCCCGCTTCCATACCGTTCCATTGAATTTAAATTCAAAACATTCGATCAGGAAAATTATCAGCCCACCGGCACGGTGAACTATCCCAATGATCAGGCCTATACCCGGATAACAGAATTTAAATTTTTAACGGGTCAGAAACACGATAAGACAACGGTTGTATTCGAATATCCAAAAGCGGATGGCGATCCTTACTATCCGGTGCCCAGGCCGGAAAATGCGGAACTCTACAAGAAGTATCAGCTGCTGGCACAAACTACTCCCAATGTTTATTTTTCCGGAAGGCTGGCCACTTATAAATACTACAATATGGACCAGGTAGTTGCCCAGTCGCTCACCCTGTTTAAAAAAATCCAGGCAGAAGGAGTGGCCTCTTCCAACGGACAGAAAGTTTCACTTCTTCAATAGCTGTTTCAAAAGAAAACTGATCTATGAAAGAACAGAAAACCTTTTGCGGACCAGCCATTTGGGGTGGCATTGAATGCACGATTAACCGGATCGGCGACGAATATAAAGATCAGTTGAAATACAGCGGGCATTATGATCGTGCCGGTGACATTGAGGCAATTGCTGCCCTGGGCATTCAAAAAATCCGTTATCCGATACTCTGGGAAAAACATCTGCCAGTGAAAGACATTTCCATTGACTGGCGGTGGACTGATCGTCAATTGGATCTTATTCGCGCATCCGGTATGAAGCCCATTGCCGGTCTGTTGCATCATGGAAGCGGACCGTCGTTTACCAATCTGCTCGATCCTGCATTTCCTTATTTACTGGCGTCATTCGCCTATGAAGTGGCCAGTCGTTATCCATGGATTGATGAATACACACCGGTTAATGAACCATTGACCACTGCGCGGTTCAGCGGTCTGTACGGACTCTGGTTTCCACATCACAGCAGTGAATTTTCCTTTTACAGCATGTTATTAAATCAATTAAAAGCTACGGTTCTATGTATGCAGGCAATCCGTTCGGTAAATCCATCCGCGCGCCTGATACAGACGGAAGACCTGGGGAAAACATATAGTACGTCTTTGCTTGCCTATCAGGCGAATTTCGAAAATGAACGGCGGCTGCTGACATTTGATATATTATCAGGCCGCCTGAAACCCGGACATCCGCAATATACTTATATACTGAACTGCGGAATAAAGGAAGAAGACGTCTCTTTCTTTCAGTTACTCCGCACAGAACCGGATGTACTGGGTTTGAATTTTTATGTAACCTCTGAACGATGGCTGGATGAAAGACTGGAAAGATATCCGCCCGAAACGCATGGAGGCAACAGAACCCATCATTATGCCGATACCGAAGCCGTGCGGGCAGAGGTCGATTATGACGGCGGTTTTAAAAAGCTGGCGACGGAAATCTGGGAAAGATATCACAAGCCGCTGGCTGTTACAGAGGTTCATCTGCATTGCACAAGGGAAGAACAACTGCGATGGTTTAAGGAAATCCTGGACGATTCGGTTGTTCTTACAAATCAGGGAATAGATATACAGGGCGTAACGGCCTGGGCATTACTGGGTTCCTTTGACTGGGATAGTTTATTAACAAAAACAGGAACCCAATATGAGTCCGGCGTTTTTGATATTAAAACATTTCCGGGCGTGCTCAAACCTACCGCACTGACCACACTTTTAAAATCATTGTCCGGCAACAAAAATATATTTCATCCGGTGCTGGACGCATCCGGCTGGTGGCATATGCATCAAAAGAATGAAAACAGCGATAGCCGTCCGCTTGTGATCCTTGAAGGAGCGGATCCGAAATTTATGAAAGGATCTAATGCCAGTGAAATAATCCATTCTTTGGCAACTGCCTGTACCCAGCGTCGCATCGCATACCGTATATTAAGATATGTGGATGAAAATGAACTTGGGAAAATAAATCCTTGGGCAATTGTAAACACAGGTTTCAGAGGATTTGATATGAAATCACTGAAGTTAAAAAATTCTTTTCAATACATCTCCTTTGATTCCGACGAAACAGATCCTACTTTTCTCCGGATTATTGCGGACAAGATGCCCCTGAGCGTTCATCAGATAAATAAGGTACTGGATCTGGTGATCGATGGAGATACGGGTTGCTGGATTTTCAATTCAGATGAAATAATTTTTAAAACGGAAGAAGTTTTTCACGTGCATGTCCTGTCAGATTTCAAACTGTAGAAAATTTCACACTGAAGGCCGGGTTGCAAAATTCACAAGGGAATTTCCTTGCCGTTCCTGCGTAGTGAATACCCCTTAAAATATAAAAAAAATCCCGGCGCTTCACATATTGCCGGTGGCATGATTTGAGAACATAAAAATTAAAAATAATTATGTTTTACCATGTAAAAGATCTTCAGTTTAACGCGCGGGTTTCCAGACCAGACCCCGCTTTTGCAACATTGCTGCTGGAACAATTTGGTGGCGCCAATGGCGAACTGGCAGCAGCCCTTCGTTATTTTGGTCAGGCCTTCGGAGCAAAAAAACCTTATCCGGACAAATATGATTTGCTGATGGATATTGCGACCGAAGAATTTTCGCATCTGGAAATTGTGGGTGCAACCATTCAAATGCTGTTGACAGGAATAAATGGCGATTTAAAGGACGCAGCAGATCAGTCTGAGATTATGCAGTTGCTGGATGGCAAGGCGGCCAAAGAGAACATGATTCACCAGGGAATGGTGGCACCACAGTTTTTTGTAGGCAGCGGGGGCACACCGGCATATACCAACAGCCAGGGTGTTCCCTGGACAGCTGCTTATATTAATGGTGATTGCCAGGGAGATCTCACAGCAGAGTTACGTTCAAACATTGGCGCTGAATCCAGGGCAAAAATGGTATATGAGTATCTGCTCCAATTCACAACGGATCCGTATGTGCAGGAAACGCTCCGCTTTCTGATGACGAGAGAGGTGGCCCATTACCAGATGTTTGAAGCGGCACTTACGACCATTCAGCCCAACTTTCCACCCGGCGTGCTGCAAAGTGATCCAAGATACAGCAACCTCTATTTTAATATGTCGAGTGGAAATGATTTCAGGGGACCATGGAATAGTGGTGAAACAACTGTACTGGGAGAAACCATCCAGTTTATTGACGATCCGATTCAGCATGTATTGAATACAAACGGATTGCTTGATCAGCAGGCAGAAGGGACAGAGAGGACTGAAGAAATGGTTCAGGATTTAAATAAAAAGCTAAGTACGAAAAAAAGTAACGAAATAAAATCCGCAACAAAAATGGGGGAACAGTCGTGGGATGATGAGATGGTTCTTGTAAATGTAAAAGGAGAGGGTTTGGATAATGCCGCAAATGATTTACAAAACGGGGAAATTCCAAAGTCAAAATCAAATGGCAAATCGAAAGGCAATGGCCAGGCCAATGGGAAACCATCAGTAAATGGCAAATCAAAAAAATGAGCAGAGAGATCGGTAACAAAAAGTCTGCGAAAATAAACAAAGGGGTTGCTGTGGAAGAGGAAATATATATTTCCTTTTTCACGGATCCTTTATGTGCCTGGAGCTGGGCTTTTGAAGAAGAATGGAAAAAGATTAAAACAGTTCTTGGCGAACATCTGCATATCACTTACCATATGGGCGGTCTGATCCCGGACTGGAAAACATTCAGTGATTCTGTGAATTCCGTGACCAGGCCACTTCAGATGGGACCGGTATGGATGCATGTGGCAGAAATTACGAATGTTAAAGTGAATCATGCGATCTGGATGAAGGATCCTCCGACATCGTCCTATCCGGCCTGCATTGCATTTAAATGTGCGGAGCTGCAATCCCGCCAGGCAGCGGAACTTTATCTGGGGATGCTTCGGGAGGCGGTCATGTTGTTTGGTCAAAATATCAGCAAGACAGAAATATTATTAAGTCTTGCATCTAATCCGGTATTGGAACTGCTGGGTTTTAATAAAACGAAATTCAGGGAAGATCTTTTCAACGGTGCCGGTCTGGAAGCATTTCGCAACGATCTCCAGCTGACGCAAAGTCACCGGATCACCCGTTTCCCGGCACTTATTATCAGAAGAAAAAATAGACCAACACTGATGGTGCCCGGATATAAAAAGGCAGAGGAAATTATAAGGATTATTCAGTCTGAATAAATACAGATAAATGATGAACCGGTCAAAATTGGACAGCATCGTGCCCGCACAACGAAAGGGACGTAAGGCGAGGGTGCAGATATCGGCTAATTGTTATTCGCCGGAAGCGGCCTCCAAACTATATGAGTTTTTGAAAATGTCCCTGGCGGATGTAGACAACTGGAAAGAGTTTAAACCCGGAATCAGTTTTTATCCCAAACTCACGAATAAAGCCGGGCAGATGGTCAGGAGAATTGCCAGGACAGGAGATCTGATCAAAATCATTTTACCGCGCTGGCAGTCTGCGGGAAGAATATATGACTGGCGTGAAATAAAGCAAATCGAAGAACGGGTGGCAGGAAATACTGAAATTTTTTTTCTTACGATTATTCCCGCCATCAGTCCTTCCCTTCCAGCATAAAATCCATTCATCCAACATTTTTTCAAAGTTACATCAGGCAACGGGATGCTGT
>Ga0206961_1077_pt1 | contig 24955 bp, 19 predicted proteins | sample Alteio_BWOrgHeat_30_FD_153238 | JGI IMG/M metagenome (GOLD analysis project Ga0206961, IMG submission 153238) | Enriched cells from forest soil in Barre Woods Harvard Forest LTER site, Petersham, Massachusetts, United States -... | ecosystem: Environmental > Terrestrial > Soil > Temperate forest >...
TCTTCTGCCGGCAAGGATAATTTCCGGATGATAACCGGCCTCCTGTGCTTTCTGGGCGAGGTAATAAGGATCCACGCCGATGCAATGGCCGCCTACCAGTCCGGGTTTGAACTTCAGGAAATTCCATTTGGTGCCGGCAGCTTCCAGCACAGCGTTGGTATCGATGCCGAGCAGATTAAAAATCTTCGCCAGTTCATTTACAAAAGCAATATTGATATCGCGCTGGGAATTCTCGATCACTTTGGCTGCCTCTGCTACCTTGATGGAGGGCGCCATATGGGTGCCTGCTTCTATGACCGTACGATAAAGTTCATCCACCTTTTTCGCTACTTCAGGTGTGGATCCGGAAGTGATCTTCAGAATTTTCGAAACGGTATGAAGTTTATCTCCCGGATTGATGCGTTCAGGCGAGTAGCCACAGAAAAAATCGGTATTGAATTTTAATCCGCTTATCTTTTCGAGGATGGGTGCACATTCATCTTCCGTGACACCGGGGTACACGGTGGACTCATAAATAACGATATCGCCTTTTTTCAAAACGGACGCCACGGTTTCACTCGCCTTATAAATGGGGCGGAGATCGGGATTGTTGTGTTTATCTGTTGGCGTGGGAACGGTGACGATATAATAATTACAGCCTTTGATATCGGCTGGCTTGAAACTTTTAAAAAACTCGCCGACGGAAAAATAAAATACGATGCCGTAATTCTCGCGGTGGCACATACCGAATTCAATAAATTAAATATCCGCGATCTCGTAAATAAAAACTCTGTCATCTACGACGTCAAAGGAGTTTTATCGAAGGAAAATTTTGACGCCCGTTTATAATATGTACAACGATCCATACCACAAAGAAGACCTGAGCAAATTTTCCTTTCTCATCACCGGAGGCGCCGGCTTCATCGGCTCCAACCTCGCGGAATATCTGATGAAGTACAAAGCAGGCCGGGTAAGGGTGCTGGACAATCTCAGTACGGGCCATTTAAAAAACCTGGAAGCCTTCTCCAAAGAAAAATCCTTTGAATTTATTCAGGGTGATATCCGTGATTTGAAAACCTGCGAGTCTGCAGTGGCTGATATGGATTTCGTTTTTCACCAGGCTGCCCTGGGTTCTGTTCCCCGGTCCATTGTTGATCCCATTCTCACCAATGAGGTGAATATTTCCGGATTTTTAAACATGCTTGTCGCGATAAAAGAATCCAACGTCAGGAGAATGGTTTACGCCGCTTCTTCTTCCACGTATGGCGACAGTAAGGGCCTTCCCAAGGTAGAAGATAAAATCGGCAACCCACTTTCTCCCTATGCGGTTACAAAATATGTGAACGAACTCTACGCCAATGTTTTCGCCAGCACGTATAAAATGGAATTGATCGGTCTTCGATATTTTAATGTGTTTGGTCAGCGACAGGATCCCAATGGAGCTTATGCAGCAGTGATACCAAAATTCGTGGAACAGCTAATGAAACATCAATCGCCCGTGATCAATGGCGATGGCAATCACTCCCGGGATTTTACCTTTATTGAAAACGTGGTCCAGGCCAATCTCCTGGCGGCTTTCACGGAAAACCCCGAGGCCATCAATACCGTTTACAATGTCGCCTACGGAGAACAGACAACGTTGAACCAGCTGGTACAATACCTAAAAAAATACCTTTCTGCATCAGATCCTTCGGTTTCGGAAATTAAAATAATCCACGGCCCCAATCGCGAAGGCGATATTCCGCATTCCCTTGCTTCTATTGAAAAAGCAAAATCGTTGTTGGGATATGCGCCGAAGTATAATTTCTCTGAAGGGTTGAAGATTGCGGTGGAATGGTACCGGGGAAATCGATGACCGATGGACGACTTCGTCCATCGAAGCCTCAGCGTAGAAGGTTGGCAGTTTTAGGCCTTGGGCTTTAGACTTTAGTCCTACCTCATAAAAGGATTATTCTCCTTCTCGAACCCGATCGTTGTCGGTTCCCCATGACCGGGATAAACGATCACTTCGTTGGGCAGCGTAAATAATTTTTCGCGGATGCTTTTCAACAGCACCGCCGAATCGCCCCCCGGGATATCCGTTCTTCCAATGCCCAGCCTGAACAAAACGTCCCCGCCAATCACAAATCCCTGCTTTTTGTTGTAAAAAACAACATGCCCCACAGAATGACCCGGCGTGAACAGCACTTCCAGTTTGTCTTCTCCCATCAATATTTCATCCCCTTCTTTTAAATATATAATCTCACCAGAATAGTTTTCAAACGGCATGCTCCAGCGTATGCCCGATTCGGGCGCAAATTTGAATGTCCAGAGTTCATGCTCACCCATCTCCAATTCCAGATTATACTGTTCTGCCACCCACTTATTTCCAAAAACATGGTCGAGATGACAATGGGTATTTAACAAAAGATTGGGGTGGATCCGCTGTTCTTTGAGCCAGTGCGACAACTCCCCCTTTTCTTCAGGAAAATAACATCCCGGATCGATCACCGCGCAGGCATCTTTTCCATTGTAAACCACGTATGTATTCTCTTGGATGGGGTTGAATATGAAGCGTTTTACAGTGAGCATTCGGCCTTTTCTTTTAAATACGATTTCCCCGGTTTTAGGGATTGTCTTAACTTGAACCGGTTATTTCTTTAATTCCAAATAAGGTATGCAAGATCCGCATAAGTTGAAGTTGAAAGAATTATTTTTAATCTCGTCCGCCCTGTTTTTTTTTCTTTTTCCGGTTTCAGCCCAGTTAGGAACCACTGAATTTGGAAAGAACCGGCTCCAGTTCAAGAAAATGAAGTGGAAGTACTATCAAACCCCCAATTTCAACACTTATTTCAATCAAAACGGCCAGCCCCTGGCCAAATATGTCTGCCAGATCGCTGAAAAAGAATTGACCGGAATTGAGCAGCAGGTGGAATACGGCATGCAGCGCCGGACCAACATCGTGCTTTATAACAGTTTTAACGAGATGGAACAGTCTAATATCGGGCTGGACATGGACTGGCAATCCAACGGCGGCACCACCAAGCTGGTGAATAATAAGATGATCGTTTATTATACAGACGATCACAACAAACTGCGTATCCAGATTCGGCAGGGAATCGCCAAGGTACTCGTAGAAAATATTTTGTTTGGCGATGATCTTGGTGAAATGGCGGCTAACCAGACCCTGCTCGACCTGCCCACCTGGCTTACGGACGGCTATATCAATTATGTGGCTGAACCCTGGAATACAGAACTGGACGATCAGCTGAAATCAGCCATGCTTTCCGGTCGTTATAACAATTTCTATTCGCTGGCTTTCGAAAAACCGGATCTCGCCGGTCGCGCTTTCTGGTATTATTTTGCGAACCGGTATAAAAAGGAAAACGTCACGTATTTTCTTTATCTCGCCCGTGTGTATCGCAATACGAATACAGCCGCCCTGCGCATTTGCAAAAAGAAATTCAAGGACGTGCTGGCAGATTTTATGCAGGAGGAAGAAGAAATCTATGAAAAAGATATTCGTGGAAGAAGGAATTTCCCCAAGGGTACCATTTCGGTGGTCGAAGAAGTAAATGACAGCAAAGACTTTTTCCATTTCACGCCCAACCCGGTTCCCCGCAGTCAGACCTACGCCGTGGTTGAATTCGTGCGTGGTCAGTATTGCGTGGTATTACACGAGAATTTTGTAAACCGTAAAGTACTGCTGAAAAATGGCGTGCGCAGCAACGACAAAAATCTCCAGCCGCATTATCCCCTGATCGCCTGGGATCCCAAGGGCACACGACTGGCAGTTGCTTATTATAAAGAGGGAAAGATCCACCTGTTCGTCTACGATATGGTATCGAAATATAAAAGGATCGTTACTACGCTGGATTTCGACCAGATCCAGGACATGAAATACATGCTCGACAACAACACCCTGCTCCTGAGTGCCGTTAAAAATGGTCAGTCAGATATCTTCGAATACAACCTGAGCACTTCCGAAGAAACGCAGATTACCAACGATGTGTACGACGATCTGGACGCTTCGTTCATCACCTTTCCCAATAAAACAGGAATTATATATTCGTCCAATCGTCCTTCCGGATTCGCACTCAGCAATGACACGGTTCTGCCTTCGCATAATCATTACAATGTTTTTCTTGTTGATAACTGGAATAAAAGTGAGTTTAAACAGATCTCCCAGCTCACGAATATGAAGTACGGAAACGCCCGTTATCCAACCCAGTATAATAATTTTCATTTCACCTTTATTTCGGATGAAAACGGAATCAGCAATCGCTACGCGGGCTTTTTCTCCACGCGCCGCGCAGGAGTAGATACGGTTTATAGAGTGGGTGATGAAATCCTGCACAATCCGGATATGAAAGAACTCGATTCGGCATTAAGAGCAAATAAACAAACGGAGCCGGATTCTATTTATACATTCTCGATCACCCGCGATTCGGCTTATGTGTTCGCATTGACGAACTACCAGTCAGGCCTGACCGAAACAAAGATTGCCGGCGAAACCGGGCAGGTAAGTGAAGTGCGCCAGGAAGGCGACCTGAAATTCCTTTACAAACTAAAAGTGGATGAATCCGCGCTAAAAAAACGCAATATCAATCCGCGCTTAACAGATTACAGGAAGGAGACCATTGCCGCTTCGCAGATTGCGAACGGACAGGCGTTGCAATACCAGACAAAGAAAAAATCCGATACGGTAAAAGTGCAGACGGATATTTTTGAAAGCGAATTTGACAAAGAAAAACAGGATACAGTCCTAACGCAGAAATTGATTCTTCAGGCGCCGGCCCCGGAACCGGCAGATGCTGTATTGAAAGATGCCAAACTGGGCGACTATCATTTGTTATTTAATGCGCAGAGTTTTACCGCGGGCTTCAACAACGACGTATTGGTAACACAATATCAGCCCTATACCGGAACCCTTCCGATCACACTGGGTGGAAACGATCCGTTCAACGCGATGTTTAAGGCAACGGTGGTTGACTTATTTGAAGATGTCCGGTTTACCGGGGCACTCCGGCTGCCTTTATTTGGTGGCAATTCCGGTGGTGTGAGTGTAGGAACGGGTGGCACTTCCGTCGGTTTTGTTTCTTCCGGAGGTTCGTTTTTCGATGGTGGCGGACAGTGGTATGCCCGCGTGGATTACCTGAAATTCCGTACGGATCTTTCGCTGGTTTACTATCGTCAAACCGACGTAGGATCCTACCCCCTCGTAGACTACGGCTCAAACACCTACGCATTTGTTGACTCGAAATTATATACCAATATTTTCGAGGCCGTCATCAAATATCCTTTTGACAAAATAAAAAGTCTCCGCTACAGTGTGGGTGTACGTTCAGATAAAATTGGTCTGAGACCTGCCGGAACCAGCGCCTATACCGGGGTTCCGCTGTTCGATACGCTGGCGTTGAAATCTCCGTATGTTCAGCAGCAGACTTTTTTACTGAATCACCTGGAATATGTTTTTGACAATACGGTATTGAAAACGATCAATATCATGAACGGTCTGCGGTATAAAATTTACATGGATTTCAATTACCAGCTGAACCAGCCACAAACGCTGGAAGGAAAAAAGATGTTCAATGTGGGTTTCGACATAAGAAACTATTATCCGTTATACAGAAATCTGATCTGGGCTGTGCGGGTAGGGGGTGACTTTTCCTTCGGCAATCAGAAAATGGTATATTATTTAGGCGGACAGGATGGATGGATGTTTCCCAAAGCGAATCAATATCCTCTGCCCGATCCGAACCAGAACTACTCTTATCAGTCACTGGCAGTGAATCTCCGGGGTTATAATCAGAACGTGGCCAATGGCAACAATGCGGTTGTCATAAACAGTGAGATCCGCTTGCCTGTGTTTACGACACTCATGAACAAACCGATCAACAATGCTTTCATCCGAAACTTCCAGTTGATTCAGTTCTTCGATTTTGGAACCGCCTGGGCTGGTCCATTGAAAAATATTGAACGTCCGCAGGTGCATTATCTGAACGACGATCCTTCTATTCCGGTGGATGTGACCATCAAAGCCGGCGGCCTCGGTCCCTTTGCCGGCGGTTACGGATTCGGTGCTAGAAGTACATTGCTGGGATATTTTCTTCGCCTGGACGTAGGCTGGCAGATGAACACCTTCTTTGGAAATACACCCACCTGGCAGTTTGCTATGGGGGTTGATTTTTAGGCCGTTGGTTTAAAAAAACGTTGGGCGTTGGGCGTTGGGCGTTGGGCGTTGGGCGTTGGGCGTTTTAAAAAAAATTAAATCCAGAAAATCTGATTTCCAAATTATCATTCCCCATTCAACTTACACACTCCCTCCTTATCACAATTACACATCTGTCACATTAATAAGTTTTGTATCCTTCCTTCGCCAGATACGCCTTCACTTTGATTGTTTGATCTCCCTGAATAAGAATTTGTCCGTCTTTTACAGACCCTCCTGTTCCGCAATATTGCTTTATTTTTTTTCCAAGGCTTTCGAGATCTTCCTCTTTACCAATAAAACCGTTGATCGCAGTAACCGTCTTACCACCCCGGTGACGTGTATCGAGTACAATTCTTAACCGCTGTTTGGCAGGTGGCAAAGTTTCCGAAGATCCGGTTCCACCGGTTTGAAAATTGAAATTCGGGTCCGTACTAAAAACAAATCCATTGCTGTCTGGAGTATTTTTTTTTGCCAATGTTTTCGCTTATAAAATTCTTAAATGGTTTTGCTGACTTGCCGCAAAAATAATCTGTTTATGTTTTTCTTTTCAGATAATTGATAAATCCATTGATGACCTGAAAATTCTTTTCAATTATCGCGTAAGCCCGCTTGTAAGTTTCTTCATCAATAACATCCACATTTTTAGCGATACATAAAAGCGTATCCACTTCATATGTCGAGCCCCTCGAAATGTAAAAAAATTGTATCGTGTCCTTCGTATGATTTCTACCCAACCCCTCGGCAATATTACTTGCGATCGAAATGGCTGCTCTGCTTGTCTGATCAATTAATGAATACTTTTCCTCTTTAGGATAACCACTGATTAAACGATATACCTCATTCACCGTCTCCATTGATAAAATCCAAACATCCAAATCCTTATAATTTGTCATAGCAAATTTTTTATGCTACAACTTCATGCCTTTCCCGATTTATTACCCACCACCAGTTCCTCGCCCAATTTCACCAATGGCAGGACAAACGCCCAACGGATAACGGCCAACGCTCAACGAATTTACATCGCTTTCAAACTCAAATCAAGGCTTTTTGCCTGATGAATTAACGCGCCGATGCTGATGAAATCCACGCCGGTGGCTGCGTAATCGCGAATGTTTTCAAGATTAATTCCACCGCTGGCTTCTGTTTCGATTTTTTTCTGAATGATTTTCAGCGCATCAGCCAGTAAGGACGTATTGAAATTGTCCAGCATGATCCGGTCTGCTTTTCCAGAGGCCAGCACTTCACGCACGTCTTCCAGCGTTCTGGCTTCCACTTCTATTTTTATACCGGGTTTATATTTCTGCGCATAGTCATGAGCCATATCCAGGGCCTTCGTGATGCCGCCACAATAATCGATGTGATTATCCTTTAGCATCATCATATCGAACAAGCCGAAACGGTGATTCAAGCCACCGCCAATGCGCACGGCTTCTTTCTCGAGCAGTCTGAATCCCGGCGTCGTTTTTCTCGTGTCCAGTATTTTAGATGAATAATCTTTGATTTTTTCCACGTATTGATGCGTGAGCGTTGCGATGCCGCTCATTCTTTGCATGCAATTCAATACCAGTCGTTCGCATATCAGTATGGTATGAACCGATGCCTCTACCGTAAATGCGGTGTCCCCGGACTTCATAGCCTCGCCGTCTTTTTTCTGGATATTAAAGACTACCCCAGGTTCCCTGTATTGAAAAATTTTTTCAGCGATTTCCACACCAGCCAGAATGCCATCCTGCTTGATTTTTAAAATAGCCTTACCGCGTGCACCCGCTGGAATAACAGCCAATGTGGAGTGATCCCCTTCTCCCAAATCTTCAGCCAAAGCGGCTTCAACAAGAATTTGTAAGCGTTCATCAAAATTCGCTACCGGTTTATCGAATTGCATAAGTGTTTTATCAAATCAATTTTGTTACGATCGTTCAATTGTAAATGTAAGCAGGATTTGATAATCACATTTAAAGCGATGATCAGTCGTTGGTTTTTATTCCAAAGTTGAGCAGATGGACTGGGCTATTTGATGCACAGATAGGATGGGCTATTTTTTATGATCGTCCCAGCCTTCTTCCATATGTCGGTAAGAATCTTTTGAAATCGTTGATTTCTTTTTGCTACGGGATCTGCCTTTTTCTTTTCGCGCATTGATATTATTGACCAGCGAATTCTTTACACCCAGTTTATTTTTTTTTGATGAAGGAGAAATACGGGGAGATTTTTTCGAGCCTACCCTTTTCGATGCCGAATTTGTTGAAGGAGATTTGTTTGAAGCAGATTTCTTTGGTGCAGATTTCTTGGGCGTGGCTTTTTGTGCAGTTGCTTTTTTCTTAATTGTAGTTGCCATGATATTTTTTAAAGAACTCATGCAAATGAAATGCCTCAGCGCGATGAATGGATAGAGTAGAAAAAATCGAAAAAGGTTAATCGAGAAAAAATTATTAGAACTGGAACGACTTTGATTAAAGAAATAATAATTTAGATTGCGAAGAGAAAGATCAACCAACGCCCAACGCCCAACGCCCAACGCCCAACGCCCCTACTCTACCGGTTGAAACCTGATCTCCTGAAGAAAATGTTTATCTCCCTTATGTCGGAAGAATAAGGTGGTTCTGTAATTACCGGAACGGGTTTGAAGCATGCCCGCGCAAAAAACGGTACCACCACTTTCACCCTGCTGGGTGATTTTGAAGTTCTGAACAATATTATTTGTGAAGAAGTCGCCGATCACCATTTCGGCCTGGCTCTTACTGTAGGTGTCTGATTTATCCGGGAGCGTAATATCAACCCGTGCATCAAAAAAAGGTGATAACTGAGTAACATTCCCGGTGCGGATCGCGGTGACGACCACGTCCATGTTATCGAAACTCCGGTATGATACGAGGATGATGGCTGTGAAAGCCAGTAACCATCCTGTTAGCCTTTTCATAAGAAATTGTTTACAGACCAGAGAAAGCCAAAAATATGCCAAACTAAAAGCAAGGGCTAAAAATGGGGCAAAACAGCCCATATGCGTTAACTTTGAAGGCATTACATCAATCTTTTTATAGAAATGGCTAAAAAATCGGCGATCCTTATTATCATGGACGGCTGGGGACTGGGTAAAATCAATTCCTCTGACGCGATTCAACATGCAAAAACACCTTTTGTGAGCTCGCTTTATTCAAAGTATCCAAACAGTACGTTGATTACCTGTGGCGAAGATGTCGGATTGCCCGAGGGACAAATGGGAAATTCAGAGGTAGGTCATCTCAACATAGGCGCTGGCCGGGTAGTCTATCAGGAACTTCAGCGCATCAATGTAGCCATTCGCGACGGATCATTTGCAAAAAATCCGGTTCTCCTGCAGGCCATTCGCAAGGCAAAAACAGAAAATAAAAAATTGCATCTGCTGGGTCTTGTAAGTGACGGCGGCGTGCATTCCCACATCAATCACCTCAAAACAATCATTGACTGCTGCAAATCCGAATCTCTTTCAAACGTTTTCATACATGCGTTTACAGATGGCCGTGATACAGATCCAAAAAGTGGTTTGCATTTATTGCAGAACCTGCAGAATCATCTGGATGCCACTGGCACCGGAAAAATTGCCACGGTGTCCGGAAGATATTACGCGATGGACCGCGATAAACGCTGGGAACGCGTGAAGCTTGCCTATGATGCACTCGTGAACAGTAAAGGAGGCAGCGGCACCAGTGCGGTTGAGATCGTTGAAAAAAGTTATGCAAATGATATCACGGATGAATTCATCAAACCCAGTGTAGTATTGGATTCTGCCGGGTATCCGGTATCAAAAATTTCAGACGGCGATGTGGCCATCTGTTTCAATTTCAGAACCGATCGCTGCAGGGAAATAACAGAAGTGTTAACACAGGCAGACTTTCCTGAGCAGGGAATGAAAAAACTCTCCCTCGATTACACCACCATGACAGAATATGATCATCATTTTAAAAACGTACACGTTATGTTTGAAAACGATGATCTCAAACTAACGATCGGTGAAGTAATAGCAAGAAATCTGGGCACGCAGATCCGGATCGCCGAGACAGAAAAATATCCGCACGTCACATTTTTCTTCAGCGGTGGAAGAGAGAATCCTTTTGAAGGTGAAAAAAGAATCATGATTCCTTCCCCCAAAGTTGCTACGTATGATCTGCAACCGGAAATGAGCGCAGCGGGAATTACAGATGCCATTATCCCCGAGATCAATCATAAAACGGCGAATTTTATCGTCCTGAACTACGCCAATACAGATATGGTGGGGCACACAGGCGTATTTGAAGCCGTGGTAAAAGCTGCTGAAACGGTTGACCATTGCGTGGAAAGAGTAACAACGGCCGCTCTGGCCAACGACTATATCGTGTTTATAACCGCGGATCACGGTAATGCAGATTACATGATCAATCCAGATGGATCTCCGAATACCCAGCATTCCCTGAACCTGGTTCCCTATTTTTTGCTTGATAGTCAATATCATGGCAGCGTTCATCCCGGCAAACTCGGCGACATCGCACCCACCCTGCTCAGGCTGATGGGCTATGAAGCGCCTCCGGAAATGACGGGGAAATTGTTAATAGATTGAGGTGCAACTAAGTAGTATCGTTGCGCGTGGATCGTTGGGCGTTGTACGGAGAAAATTATTAAGGTGAAAATTAAGTCCGGTCTTCTATAAACGAAACGATAAATCCCGACCTATGAACAACGCCCAACGCCCAACGACCAACGCCCAACGATAATTCCCCCTCCAAAAAATTCCTCCATGCAGCTTTAGCTTCTTAAAATTGTCTAAATTACAGGGCAACGAGGTTTGATATGACCGAAGAAGCCATTTTACAGGGTTGTTTGAAAAATCACGCTGCCGCACAAAAGGAGTTGTACAATAGGTACAGCCCGAAAATGCTGGCAGTTTGTTACAGGTTTGCACATAACCGTGAAGACGCCGAGGATATGCTTCAGGAAGGTTTTATCAAAGTTTTTCTCCAGATGCATACGTTCCAGAATAAAGGAGCATTCGAAGGCTGGATCCGCCGCATTATCGTTCATACCTGTATCAATCACCTGAAAAAAAATAAACGTTTTAACGAGAGTGTGGACATTATCCAGGCCAGCTCCGTTCAGATCCGGGAGGAAAATATCCCCTCCATCGTTCAGGCAAAGCAGATCGTGGATTGCATCCGGCTGCTTCCCCTGGGTTATAGAACGGTTTTGAATTTGTACGCAATTGAAGGATACGCGCATAAAGAAATTGCGGAGATGCTGGATATTGAAGAAAGTACCAGCAGATCCCAATATACCAGGGCCCGGCAAATGCTGGAGGAGATACTCATCAGAAGAAATCTGATGCCCGCAACAAAAGAGAAACCCGACCGACTCACAGCCATTCATTAAATGGCTGGCCCGACCAAAACAACGTGGAGTAATGAAGGAACGCAGTATATATAACGATGAATTTGAACGGCAGCTCAGGGAGAAGGCCGATCAGTTCAAAATGTATCCTTCAGACAGGGTTTGGAATGAAGTGCATCAGTCCCTGCACGCACGCAAAAAAAGATTTGTTGTCGGAATGAGTTTCCTGATCGGAGGCATTCTTTTCATTGCCGGCAAACAGTTGATTTTTCCTTCCCATAATACACAATCAAAATTAATCACGGCGAAAGTTAATCCATCACCGAAGCCGGCCGAAACAGCCAGTCTTCCGTCTTTTACCGCCGGTGGCTTTGAAAAAGCCTCCTCAGCAGCAACGGCAGATCGTTCGAATTCAGATGATAATCAAAATACATCCGCTTTTTTTATACTCCGCTCCGGCCGCAATTCCGATAGCCAGGCAGATGTTCAGGAATCCGTTCCTGAAAAAATGCAAAGCAGCAGCAGGCTGAAACCGATTAAACCTGCCGGGGAAAATATATCTGCAACAACCACAACGCAGCTGGACCTTGTGAAGTTAAAAGAAAGCATGATATCCCCTGTGAATAACAGCGCAGAAAATCCAGTGATGATTGAAAAGGCGGTCAGCCAGATTTCGCGCAATCACAATGATCGTTTCAGCTGGGAAATTTATGCAGCGCCCACGTTCAACACGCACTATCTGAGCGGCATCAGCTACAGAAGCCTGGCACAGGCCGCTCCAACGGCTCCGATTATGGTGGTGCACATCGCGAATGTGAATGGATTCGTCGATAACACCCCGGTGCTGGGCTATAATGTTGGTGGTAATATTCTCTACCGGATTTCAAGAAATATTTCATTGAAAGCCGGACTCGAGTTCAGTTTCAGCAGGTATTATCTGAACACATACAATTCAAATCCGGGTCAGGCTTCTGCTACCCTGAGCTCTTATTTTGGTTATGTAGCTGATTCTCTTACAACCCTGGCCAATGGCGGTGGCTCCATCAACAAAAATCCCGAACGTTTCCAGAATAAATACTATCAGTTGTCCGTGCCGATTGGTGTTGACATGAAAGTGTTGGGTAAAAGCAAATTCCAGGTGCATCTGGGAGCTACCTTGCAACCCAGTTATCTGTTGAATACAGATGCTTATGTACTTTCAGAAGATTTCAGCAGTTATACAAAAGATCCCAGCGCTTACAGAAGATGGAATCTGATTGCGGGCGCCGAGGCTTATATCTCTTACGGAGTTGGTAAGATCCGCTGGGAGATCGGACCACAGGTCAGATACCAGATATTCTCTACTTACAAAAACAGTTATCCCCTGCAGGAGAATATGCTGAATTACGGCATTCGTATCGGCATTTCTAAATCTATCTGGTAGAATTCCGTTCATGTACTAATTTTATCGGATGAAGCGATTTTTCATCCACACTTCTATCATTTTGCTGATCTGCGCCTGCCATACTAAACAATCCCAAACACCTGTCACCGGTATTGTTCAGAAAGACACGGCGAAAAAAAATTATCTGCCGGTAGCAGATTATCTCAGGTCAGAAATTGCCGCCGTTGATTCATTTCCACTGCGAATCATGAAATATGTTCAGATAAACGGGAAAACTGACTCCATGATGATTACGACAGCCATTTTTGATCAGCTGTCAAAGGAATTCCTCATGCCCGATCTCGACAGCAGTTCCTTTGAAAAAAGATTTGATGAAAATTCATTCGTGGACCGCTCTACCGAACTGGTCAGTTTTACTTACTCAACAAAAGATACCGGTAACGGGTTAAAGAGAGTGGATGTATTGCTTTCACCGGGCGCAGGCGTGGATAAGCTGAGTTCTATTTATATGGAATCCATTTTAAACAGTAACGACAGTTCCACCATCAGTAAGATGTCCTGGAAGGCGGGCAGGAACTTCAACATTCTTCATATCCGGCAACCTAAAAACGGTCCTGAAACCACTACACGCACCATGGTGGTTTGGGATACCAGAGATTAAGCATGGATCAGGAATCATTTCAGCAAATAGCGGCCACCATTCCCCTGGAACCGGGTATCTACAAATACTTCGACTCCAAAAAGGAATTGCTATATGTAGGCAAGGCAAAAAATCTGCGTAAGCGGGTAAGCTCTTATTTTAATAAGACACTGCAGAATTACAAAACCTATGAGCTGGTCCGGCGTATACACTCCATAGAATTCACCATGGTGAATTCGGAGCAGGACGCTTTCCTGCTGGAAAATTCGCTGATTAAACAATACCAGCCCCGGTTTAATATCAACCTGAAAGACGATAAGTCTTATCCCTTTATCGTAATTAAAAAGGAAAGCTTTCCGCGTGTATTTCTCACACGCAGAAAAACGAATGACGGATCAGAATATCTGGGGCCCTTTACTTCCGTTGCGCGGGTACGCGAACTAATTGATTTCATTAAAGCCAATATACAATTACGTACCTGCAAACTAAATCTCACACCGGCAAATATTGCTAAAAAAAAATTCAAGGTCTGTCTCGAATATCACCTGGGGAATTGCAAGGGGCCCTGTGAAGGTTTGCAAACACCTGAGGATTATACAGAAGGATTAAAGAAACTGAAAAATATTTTAAAGGGAAATCTGGGGCCTGTAATCAGCGGATTCAAACTCGACATGAAAGACGCGGCAGCGGGTATGGCTTTTGAAAAAGCAGAGCTCATCCGCAAAAAAATTGAACACCTGGAAACCTATGAATCACGATCGGTGATTGTAAACAAGCACATCGTTCAGGTGGATGTGTTCTCCATGTTCCGCGATGAGTCCGGTGCTTTCGTCAATTACCTGATGGTGGAAAATGGAACCATTGTACAAACACATACCACAGAGGCCAAACCACAATTGGAAGAAAGTAATGAAGAAGTGCTCGCCTTTTCGATCGCCCAACTGCGTGATCGGTTTAACAGCACCGCTTTGGAAATCATCGTTCCTTTTCCCATTGAATATCCGCAGGAAGGGATATTGATTACTGTACCAAAAGGCGGAGATAAAAAGAAATTACTGGAGCTCTCTGAAAAAAATGTAAACTATTATCGGGAAGAAGCAGAAAAGAAGAAAATGCTTCATCTGCAGAAGAAAACACCGGAAGAAAGAATGGCGGTGCTGGAGCAATTGCAAAAAGATCTTCAGTTGTCTTCTCTTCCCACGCACATAGAATGTTTCGATAATTCGAATTTCCAGGGAAGTTATCCGGTTTCTGCCATGGTATGTTTTCGCGACGGCGTTGAAAGCAAAAAAGATTACCGTCATTACAATGTGAAAACGGTAGAAGGTATCAATGATTTTGCCACCATGAAGGAAGTGGTTTACAGACGTTATAAACGGCTCACAGAAGAAAATCAGTCGCTACCCCAACTAGTAATCATTGATGGAGGTAAGGGTCAGCTGAGCGCAGCCATGGAAAGTATTGAAGAACTGGGTTTGCGCGGAAGTTTAACATTGGTCGGACTGGCAAAGAATGAGGAGGAAATATTTTTTTCCGGCGATCAGCAATCATTAAAGTTGCCTTATGACAGTCTGAGTCTGAAACTGATTCGTAAAATTCGTGATGAAGTGCATCGTTTCGGAATCAGTTTTCACCGGAATAAAAGAAGCAGGGGAACTTTTAAAAACGAATTCGAAAATATAAAAGGAATCGGCAAGCAAACAGCAGATCTGCTTTTGAAAACTTTTCATTCCGTCAGAAAAGTAAAAGCATCTACGGATGAGGAACTGAATGCCCTGGTAGGTGTTTCCAAAGCGAAACTGATTCGGGAACATTTTTCAGAAAGGGAAGGTGAAACGCAGGTGGGACAAGACTTTCCATAAGTTGATGTGTATCAAAAAAAAAGGGGCCAGAATGGAAATTCAGCCCCGTTTTTAAAATCCAATATCCTATGAAAAACCGTTGTAAAAATAATAAAACAATTCTATTAAACAAGAGCACGTAAAACTATTTTTGAAATTAATTTATCAACAGTTTATGTTTCAAAAAGTTATAAAGCGGTAGTAAAAATACGAGGATTCCAATTTTGGGAAAGAAATAAATGGACAAAGGATATATCAAGTAAAACTGGAAGTGAAGACCCTCTTATTAGATGTGAAGAAGCAGTTAAAACTTTCCGACGGAAAATAATTGAACAGTACAAAAAACCAGAAAGCCATCACGCTCAAAGCGAAATGGCTTTCCGGTTTTATTTTTCTAAGCGTTAACCCTTACGCGTTAACCTTAGTAAGACCAAAGGTCCTGTTCGTAGTTGAATATTTTTTCTTTGATATCATCGCCTTCCAGCAGACCCAGGATCGGATCCTTGATGTAAGCGCTGATAAAATTATCACCCGGGTTGTCGATGGTTGATTTTACCACACGGCTGGAGAACATGCGGCTTTCGAACAATTCTTCCCAGCTCATACGTGCACCGTAGTTCTTACCATTGTAGGCTTCATACTTAGCCAGGTAAGACCTGAGATCCGGATAATATACCCAGAAAATCGGTAATACAGCCCTGAATGAACCATCAGCATTATAAATCGTCTTTTCAGGAGCGATTCCAAGTATACGCACATACATTCTGGAAGATTCTTTATCAAAAACCCACTCTTCCTTGATTTCATATCTTTCTACCTGATCAGGATTAAATTCTTCCTGTATCGTTGTGTCTTTAGTAAGACCTTTTGATCCATCGGGATCAGCCGTCATATCAGGTATCTGAATAACTTTTGGTTTACCTACCATGTTTTCCGCAATCTGGCGGAAAGTCATCGGTGTGGTAAAACGATCATCAACTGCCGCATCAAATGCAGTAACATCACCGCTGTGAATCAGGTTCAGCAGGATGCTGATGAAACGCTGGTTACCGTTGTCTTCAGATGCTTTATAAACAAAAGGCAGATTCATTTTTTCATGAACATCCACTTCACGCCAAACGCGCTGACGGTAAACGGCATCGTCTTCACGGATATGCTCGTAAGCAAGCGGTGTACGATCCTTTACCAGATTCAGTTCGATGGACGCATCGTTGCGAAGCGATTTACGTGGTGTATCCAGCTTGATATCCGCGATAAATTCCTGTGCAGGCTTTACCGTATCCTTTGGAGGAACGACCGCTGTGTTGGCGGCGCTGTTCTTACTGGTGTTTGATTTCTTCTTTGCAGTTGACCTCTTCGTCTTTTTACGGGCCGCAGGAGCCTGGGCCTGTACAGTTCCCACTGCCATGGCAATGACAACTGCGAGGAGGGACAATCTGATAAATCGCTTCTTCATGTTCTAATATTTATCTAATCGATGACTAAAAAAGGTCCGCCACTATAACGTGGCGGATCTTTGTAATATTTTATTTAAGACTAAATACCATCGGCGCAATTTCGCGTTGTTTGCCATCTGGGCCAACCACACGAATGTTGTCGAAGAATATATGGGTTCCCGGTGTTGCGCGGCTTACGATTGACGCAGCCTGTCCACCCCATCTGTTACCGTCGTTTGTAGCCTGTGTATATCCGGAGATACCACCACCTTCAGCACCCAGATTATAGCTAACCACTTTAAAGGGTGCTTCGAAATCTGAATCTTCGAGGCGGGCGATCAAACCACCGATTGCTTTAAACTCGGCAGACGACATGGTACCACCTTTTTTAGATCCGATGAAACCGGCTGGTAAAGGCAGGTTCTTTACACGGATTGGGAATTCAAAATTATTTCCGTTTGCATTCACAATAATTTTTGACATGCCTGGCGTTGTTGCCCGGGCGATATAATGATCACCGGCTGTTTTTGTCAGGGATGCGCCCGGGCTGGCAAAAGTAACGTGTACTTTTTCTGCACCTACACTACCACCTGAGATGGTCATTGGGTTATCTACACCAACATAACAAACGTTCATTTTTTCAAGGAAGATAGAAGCTCCTGAAGGCATTCCAACTGTATACTTAACAACTTTCGTTGCCGTAGCAGGCGAGCCATCTGGTTTGAAATAGGCAATGTTTACAGTTACGCTGTGCTCACCTGCACCTTCCACCTTCGTTTTATAGTCTGCTACACCCTCAGAATTCAGTGGTTGGGTAGAACCGTTTACGGTAATGGTTGGCTTTGCAGCAGCGCTGAAAGCTCCGATACCTGCAGTCACATCCAGTTCGTCACCGGGCATCAGGTAAGTAGCATTCGTACCGGCAAAAGCTTCAAATTTGTCGAATACTACTTTTACAGAACCAATCTGTTTGTAGCAATAATCAATCATTTGGCTTTCAGAATTTTTTACATCATTCTGAAATTTACTCAGAATTGTTATCGCCGCGATGGTGGGCGTCATGTGAAAATAGTTCGTCACCCAATCCTTAATGGAGTCTGAAGACTTAGCAGCACCGGTTTGTGACTGTGGTACTGAAAGGTCTAAAGGAAGTTCGCGGGTAAAACGTGCACGGGCTGTTGCCAATTCCTGCTGCATGAGTTTGTTGTCGGCAAAAGCAGGATCATTTGGATTCAATACAGCCAACATATCCTGTTTATACTTTGTAAGGGCATTGAATAAAACCAGGCCTTCACCATTTTTATCAAACACCCGTGTTGCTGCATCCAGGTTGGCATCGTTAAAATGTCTCTGGCCTTCTTTCATTTCGGGTTGTGACTCCTGAATCAAATGTTCTTTCATTGAATCCAGGGTATTAAACATACCAGCAGATAGTGCTTTGATCTGTGCAGCTTTTGGGGCCCAAATCGCAGCGTTGGCTTTGGTCTGGGCGTCATTTAATGCATTATTAAATGCGCCGTAAGTAACATTATTTTTTGTAGTGACCACGTCATTCGATGTCGTGATACTGTGATTTACGGTCTTGAAGGCATTCAGAATCTCAGCCGATACATTCAGTGCCAGCAATGCTGTAAGCACCAAATACATCATGTTGATCATCTTCTGCCTGGGCTCTTTAGGTAAGGACATGAGCGGGAGAATTTAATGTGTTAACAAAGGTTTTTCAGGTTATTAGCCCGGAATAATTTTTAGATATCTGGATTAAGCTCTTCCTTGCATTGCACTCAGCATGTTACCATATACATGGTTCAGATTTCCGAGGTTCTTTGCAAGCAACGCAACCTGTTCCTGTGTTTTCTTTGCGTCGTTGATACTTCCGCTCATGGCTTCAGATGCCTGTGCCAGGTTAGAGTAGAAGCTGTTCATTGCTTTCAGGTGATTGTTGCTGTCCTGCAGTTCAATTTCATACAACGCATTCAGTGAACCCAGATTTTTGGTTAACACCTGCACCTGTCCGTGAAACTGTTTTGTGCTTTCAGCCGCATTATTGAAAGTAGAGATGGTAGCAGTAGCACCCTGGTAAGCATTCTTCATACTATCCAAAGCTATAGATGCTTCCTTAGTTTTATTTGTATAGTCGGTAGTTGCAGCCAGCGCACCGGATACGTCACTGATTTTTTCTACAGTCGTTCCAAACTTTTTGAAACCATCGCTCAGCTTGGCGAGATTGGCCGGAGTGATGTCAGCTTCCTGCATCATCTTGTCCATCTGCTGTAAAGAAGGATTACCTGAACCAGCACCAGCCAGTTTCGGAAGGGCTTCTGCCAGGGCGTGCATTTCACCACCTGGAGGCGGCAAGAACGCGTATACGATAAAGATTAAAGCTTCTGTTAATAGACCTGCTGTAAGGAAGAAGTCAGCCAGCCTTTGGTGGGTGATTTTCTGCCATGCACCAAAGATTACTACGGCGGCACCGATACAGACGATGATGTTTACAAGCTTTTCAGTAGATTTTGAAACTCCGGCTGACATAATTTTAAGTTTTTTTAGTTTTTAATAGGTGTTGTAAGGGTCGGAAACGGTGTCCCGGCTGATTGTTAGATCAAAACGTTGTTTATTTTAAAAAATTTTATTTCAGTTGATAATTATCAATTGACAATTCAGACTACCTCTTAGCCAGTGATGCCGGCAGATCAATCACACAACGGAAACCGATATATGATTTAGCTGTATCATGGTACTCGTAGGTTCTGGTACTTGTCTGCAGGAAGTAACCCACATCTTTCCAGCTGCCACCACGGATTACTTTACGTTTCATACGCGGAGGATCTGAGTCCTTTGCATTGTAACGGATATCCGGGTTCATATCATGCTGGAAGTTGTAAGCACCTTCGTAGTAAACAGAAGAAGTCCACTCTGCCACATTACCTGCCATGCAATAGAGACCGAAATCATTAGGCCAGTAAGCATCAGCACGGGCTGTGTAGAAAGCGCCATCTTCCGGATAGTTACCACGACCTGGTTTGAAGTTCGCAAGCAGACAGCCTTTCTTGTTTCTCAGGTAGTAGTTACCCCATGGAAACATGGACTGTGAACGTCCGCCGCGGGCTGCATATTCCCACTCAGCTTCTGTTGGTAAACGGAAAGGACTTTCGTTGGCTCTTTTTGTTTTGTCGAGGAAAGAATTCAGATATTGTGTTCTCCATTCGCAGAACGCAGTCGCCTGGTTCCAGTTCACACCCACCACCGGATAATTTCCAAAGGCCGGATGGGAGAAATATCTTTTAGTCATCGGCTCATTGTAAGAATAAGAGAAGTCACGCACCCATACCAGTGTATCGGGATAGATCGGAATGTCTTTTTTCAAAATGAACTTGGAACGAACTTTACCTTCATTCACTTTCTTTGCCGCTTCTTTCAGGTCGAAAGTTTCAGAATGATATATCAGTTTGGTCGGATCGATTTCCTTCTTACCGAAAATCCGGTTCTCAGGAGTCAGGATCAGCTGATCAATTTTTTCAGTTGTTGCTTTATCACCCCATTTAATGGTAGCGGTCTTTTTCCAGTCAACGGCGAACTTGCCATCCACTTCCTTACCATATTGCATCAGCGTGGCGGCAGTCGAATCGCGTACCCAGTTTACAAACTGGCGGTATTCGTTGTTGGTGATTTCAGTTGCATCCATCCAGAATCCATTAATGGATACCTGTTTGTTGCGGGCGGTATAGGCGTAGTTTACGTCTTCGTCACTGGGACCCATATGAAAGGTTCCTGGTGGGATGTAAACCATTCCCGGAGGCTTACTCAGATTATACTTGCTGGCGGGGGCAGCGCCATGTAATTGTCCGTCATCAGGCATTCCTTTGCTGGAACTACCGGATTTACTACAACCTGATATGGCCAGGGCCGCACCAAGCGTCAACAAAATGGACAGGTTTTTCATTTTCATTTTTATTAAAGGGTATTGGACAAAAATAATCTTTCGAGAATATCTCCTAAGAATATCTTCCATCACAAGTATAAAATTTATTTTTTAGAAGTCAAAGTTTTGCCAATAGGTTTAATAACGGCGGAAAGGTCCGTGTTATTGTTAATTCTGCTCGTTTAAACGGGTTTTTTAAGAGTTTTTTATGAGCCGGACTAGTTCAGATACTTCTTTTACAGGTTGTTGGCAGGAATAATCCCGACAAAGAAAAAATTGGGACGGACCGTGTACGGGTTTATTTCTCAAAATGGGAAGCTCAGAATGGGAAACGGATGTCAGTTGGAAAACGCGGTTTGGGATCGGTTTCTTTAAAAATTCAAGGTGATTTTTTTCACAATATGACCCCGCCAGCACGATCTCATACAAGGGATACGTGAACGCATTTACCAAAGTTGCCCAAACGCCAAAAGATCCGGGATACTTTTTCATCACATCTTTCAGTCCCATTACATTCCGCAACGCCCGCTGCTTCCATTCTTCCCGGTCAAATACAGTTCCTAAATACAACAAATTTGAAGCCATGACTGCATTCCCGGATGGAACAGCACCATCATATATTTCCCGCTTCCGTACAATCACATCATCCTGTTCATCATGTGTATAGTAAAAGTAACCCGTTTCTGACTCTCCGAAGTGCGATATAACCCAGTCTGTCAGTGTTTTTCCACGTATTAACCAGGACGCATCACCCGTTACCTCTTGCAATTGTATATAGGCCTCAATCAGGTAAGCATAGTCGTCCAGAAAAGCGGGGATAGAGGCCTTCACTTTTTGCACTTCACTCTGGCCTTCCTCTAACACCGTGATTTCCTTACAAACATGGTAAAAGCGGTTGATTCCGTCCCCCTGCATGTTTTCCTCCAAAAATCCCATCGTTTTTAGCGCCAGATCACGGTATTTATTATCCTGCAAAGCAGCAAAGGCCTTACAACAAGCCGTGATCATCAAAGCATTCCAGCCCAGCAGGATTTTATCATCCAATTGGGGACGGATGCGTTTGTTTCGCACGTTCAGCAGTTTTTGTTTAGTCGCCGCGAAGTCGTTGGGCGCTAGACCTTGGGCGTCGGTCGTTGAACTTTGGGCTTTGGACGTTGAGCGTTGATTATTAGGCTTTAAGCGTAAAATGTTTTTGCCCTCCCAGTTTCCCTCCTCCGTCACATCATGGATCGCACAAAAATCTTCTCCTTTATCTCCTAAAATCTCTAATATTTCATTTTTTTGCCATGTGTAGAATTTCCCTTCCTCACCCTCGCTATCGGCGTCCAAAGCAGAATAAAAGCTACCTTTTTCCGAATATAGTTCTTTTTGAAGAAAATTGATGGTTTCACGGATAGCCGTGGAATACATTGAATTTTGGGTTAGCTGAAAAGCCTCGGACAGGGCAATGATGAGGAGGGCATTGTCGTATAACATTTTCTCGAAATGCGGGGCCAGCCATTCGTCATCTGTGGAATATCGCGCGAAACCACCGGCTAACTGATCATAAATCCCCCCTTTTATCATTTTTTCGAGGGAAAGTTCGGCTTGTTTTAATGCGTCGGTGTTTCCACTATAATAATTGTACTGAAGAAGAAAGCGGATCGAGAAGGTTTGAGGAAATTTAGGCGCCGCCCCAAAACCGCCTTCTTTGCGGTCGGCTGTTTTTATCAGCTGTTCATATATTTCCCTGACTTCTTCCTTTGAAGGAACACCTTCCCCGGTGCCCGTCTGAATCCCAAACCCGGATCCGGCAATATGATTGGTGAGGTGATTAGCCTGTTCCTCAATTTCATTCCTTTTTTCCCGAAAAACAGTGGAAATACTCTGCAGTACAGATTTCCAGGATGCCCGGTTTTGAAGATTGACAGGCGGGAAATAGGTTCCACCGTAAAATGGCTTCCCTTCGGGCGTAAGGAAAACATTCAGCGGCCATCCCCCGTTTCCTGCTATTGCCTGCACCGCGTCCATGTAAATATGATCCAGATCTGGTCTCTCTTCCCGGTCAATCTTAATATTTACGAAAAGCCGGTTCATGAGGGCGGCTGTTTCAGGATCCTCAAAACTCTCCCGCTCCATTACATGACACCAGTGACAGGCAGAATAGCCAATACTCACCAGCATCGGTTTATCCTCTTCCCTTGATTTTTGAATAGCCGCATCGCCCCAGGGATACCAGTCTACCGGATTGTTCGCATGCTGGAGGAGGTACGGACTTGTTTCGCTGGCTAGTCTGTTCGGCAAAGGAAGAGTTTTGAAAGGGATGAAAAAACGAAAATAAGTGCGGGAAATCAGAGTTTTGATAACAGACAAATTGTCTTTTAGTTCGGAATGGATTTAACATTCGTTCAATATTGCTTCTGCGTTGAGTCGCAGGTTCTATACAGGTTCTTCGAGAGTTCTTCGAGAAACCTACCTGTTTTCTGCGGGAGTTCTCGAAGAACTCTCGAAGGAATGTAGAAGGAATGTAGAAGTAAACTAGAAGGAATCCCGAAGAAAACTCCTAAAAAACCCGAAAAGGGCCTTAAAACGGGTGTTTCTCAATTTTCGGGGTTCTATGTCCATTACTATATTGCGAAGCGCCAGAAAGTCAGTTTACTCTTAAAAAAGTCCATACCATTTGCTTAGAGGGTCCTTATAGAATAATTAGAGGATCGAATAAAAAAGCCCGGGTAATCCCAGGCCTTAATACGGTTATTTTAGTGCTTACTTGTATCAAACCATTTCATCACCCCAATACTTCCTAGATCCTTTTCTTCGCTGCCAGGTACTTTTCCAGCGCTGACACCATCGAAGGGGCAGCGGGTTCGGGAGCCCTGATTTCCAATACCAGACCCGCTTCTTCTGCAGCCCGGGTGGTATTGGTACCAAAAGCACCGATCAATGTGCCGTTTTGTTTGAATTGGGGAAAATTGTCAAACAGGCTTTTTACACCACTGGGCGTGAAAAAACAGATGATATCAAAAGCATTCGGACTGAATGTTTCCCGGATATCACTGCTGATGGTCCGGTACATATAGGGAGTGGCAAATTCGCAATGATTGTTTTTTAACCAATTCACGATTTCATTATCCTGCTGATTTTCAGAAGTCGGATACAGGAATTTTTCGTTTTCCTTGTGTTTATTAATCACGTCCAGCATGCTTTTGTTGGTGCCGTCAGAACCATAAAACACCTTGCGTTTCCGGTATAGTATAAATTTCTGGAGATAAAGTGCCACAGCTTCCGTGACGCAGAAATATTTTGTGTCCTGTGACACACTGATTTTCATTTCTTCTGCCGTGCGGAAGAAATGGTCGATCGCATGGCGACTGGTAAAGATGACGGCGCTATAAACACTGATTTCCACCTTTTGGCGGCGAAAATCCTTTGACGGAATACCCTCCAGGCGAATAAAAGGCAAAAAAGCCATCTCCACTTCGTGCCTCTTAGCCAGTTCAAAATATGGAGACTTGTCAGATTCCGGCCGGGGTTGGGTGATTAAAATTTTTTTTACTCCAATTTCAGACATCACGGCAATATCCTTTTTATCCCTATTTTTAATCAATGTGTAAAATATTAGAAAAATGCGTTTGCAAAATTAATAAGCTTTTTCCAAATAAGTAAGTAACACTTTGTAAATCAATAGCAGAGGAGCTATTTCGAAAGCGCAAAGGTACAGAATAAAGTGTAAGCCGCTGATTTTTATTTCTTTGTGTAAAACGGTCCATCCTCCGACAAACCGGTAGATATAAAATACGCCGACCATTATGAGCGAAAGCGTAATGACTATTTCAGTGATCAGGGGTCCTGAAAATGATATCAGCACCAGGAAGGGCAGCAGAAAAATCCCGATGATCTTGTTGGTCATAAATACCACAAACAGATAGGTTTCCGCGGGACGGGTGATATTGAATATCCACCCCACCATTTTCAACACGAGAAATTTCAAAAGATAGAGAATTGCCAGTGCCACCGTGCAATAAAGGAAATGAATCCAGAAGCTGTCCGGCCTCCCGAAATGATAATATCGCAGCAGGAAAGCGCCATACATTCCTCCTGAAAAAATAAAAAGATTATTCAACAGAAGGGAGGGAAACGGAGATTGCAACACCTGTTCTCTCAATTGTTGCTGCCTCATGGATGCCCTGAAAAACAAAGTCAGCAGGTTGCCCAGGTATTTGCCAAAAAACAACTTGACCACCGCA
>Ga0206961_1078_pt1 | contig 24794 bp, 22 predicted proteins | sample Alteio_BWOrgHeat_30_FD_153238 | JGI IMG/M metagenome (GOLD analysis project Ga0206961, IMG submission 153238) | Enriched cells from forest soil in Barre Woods Harvard Forest LTER site, Petersham, Massachusetts, United States -... | ecosystem: Environmental > Terrestrial > Soil > Temperate forest >...
AAAATGTATTTATTGGCGCTTTCACATATGTCGGTGAAAAAGCAATGATAGGAAATGGTACTAAAATTTTCCCTAACGTATTTATTGGAGATGATGTTGTTGTAGGAAACAATACCATTATTCATCCGGGTGTAAAAATTTATCACGGCTGTATCATTGGCAGCAATGTAGTGATACATGCGGGAACGGTTGTTGGTGGAGATGGATTTGGGTTTGCTCCCTTACCTGATGGCACATTTAGAAAAGTGCCACAAATTGGTAATGTAATAATTGAAGACAATGTTGAAATAGGTGCTAACACTACTATTGATAGAGGTACCATTGGCAGCACGCTTGTTAAAGCAGGTGCGAAGATCGACAACCTGGTGCAGATAGCGCACAATGTAGAAGTGGGCAATAATACAGTGATAGCAGCGCAGAGCGGTATCAGCGGCAGTACAAAAATTGGCAAAAATGTTATGATCGGCGGACAGGTTGGTATCGTTGGTCATATTCAAATAGCTGATGGTAGTAAAATAAACGCGCAAAGCGGCGTAAGCAAATCTGTAAAAAAACCTAATACTGCACTTACCGGTTCTCCGGCATATGATTATACTGCAGCACTTCGCAGCCAGGCTGCTACACGTCAGTTACCAGGCTTAGAGAAAAGAGTAAAAGAATTGGAAAAATTATTGGAAGAACTACTGGCCAGGAAATAATACTATTTATATAAACTTAACTAACCGGAATTGAATCTTACAGGAAAACTTTTATTGGTCTTCTCTTTATTTTTTGTGCTACTTAAAGTGGATGCGCAGATAGTTAGTTTTTCCGGAACGATCCAGGATGGGGTTACTAAGTTGCCGATCAACAAAGCTCTTGTTCATTCTCCAAAAGACAGTTTAAGCAGCAGCTCTGATAGTCTTGGCAGCTTTACATTTAAATTCGATATGTCTGTTGCTGATACAGTAACAGTAAGTGATTCCGGTTACGAGGATTTTAAATTTGCTTGTGATTCATCTATCAGGGATAAAAATATCCTTATTCTTTTGCAACCCGTAAAAGCATTATCAATCAGTATTCCGGCAGATATAGGTGGAATTAATTTTACAGGAACAATTCAAGACGGACATACCAATGAACCTATTGGTTATGCTTCTGTTTATATGGCAAGAACTGGGTACGGTAAAACCTCCGACAGTCTTGGCAATTTCACTTTTCATTTCGATCAGTTTACGCCTGATACCTTAGTAGTAAGTTATGTAGGCTACGAAGATTTTAAAATAGCAATTGATTCATCTATCAACGGTAAAAATATCCTTGTTCTTTTACAACGTGGCAGGCCAAGTAATGAAGTAGTGGTAAGAGGCAGATCGATAGGGCGTGGTTTATTATTGTGGCGCATGATGATGAAAAAGAAAAAACAGTACAACCGGTATAACTTATCCAACTTCAGTTACGAAGCTTACAATAAATTAGAGGTTGATATTAAAAACTTCAATCCAAAAAAAGTACAAAAAGTATTTTTTCTCAAACCATTTTCTTTTGTATTTAATAATATTGATAGCACATCTGAAAAAGACCCTTTTTTACCTGCATATCTTTTAGAGACCGTTAGTGATTATTCTTTTCAAAAAAGTCCGAAGCGTTATTATGAAGATATTAAAGCCAGCAATACAAAAGGCTTTAAGAATGAAAGTATGAGCAAGCTATTGGGTGTAATGAATCAGAATGTAAATGTGTATGGAAATTATATAACTGTTATTGACAAAGATTTTATTGGCCCTTTAAATGATGAAGCATACCAGTATTATAATTTCTCCTCACCTGATACACAAATAGTGAACGGAAAAAAATTATATCATTTCGTTTTTAGTCCTAAACATCCTGGCCAGAGTACGTTTCAGGGTGATGCATGGATCATGGAAAAGACATACCAGATCACAAAAATTTCTCTCTACCTGGGCAAAGAGGCGAATATTAATTTTATCACACGAATCAGTGTCTTCCAGGAATTTACTCCTGTAAACGATTCTATTTATTTTTTAACGCGCGATAAATTCTTTGCTGATTTTAATGTACTCGGAAAACAATCGCTCACTTTCATCGGAAGAAAAACTACCTCCTATAAAAATATTGTTGTCAATAGCGATTCGATCACAGCATTATTAAAAAAGCAGAACATCGAAGACGTAATAAAAACAGAACCGGGTGTAAATGATGTAAGTGATTCTGACTGGAACAAACTCCGCCACGATACCTTATCAAAAAATGAACTTGCTATATACACTACGGTAGATAAGCTGCTACAAATGCCAAAGTTTACGCGGCTGCGGAAAGACCTGCAGTTTTTAGCAACGGGTTATAGAAAATACGGCAACTTCGAAATTGGCCCATGGTTCAACTGGGTAAGTGTGAACCAATGGGAGGGTACGCGGTATCGATTTGATCTGGGTAATACACCACAGTTATTTAAAGATGTTTATTTGCATGGATATTTAGCATATGGCACAAAAGATGAAAAATTAAAGGGAATGGGCGAAGCCTATTGGATCGTCAATCGTTTGCCCAAGCGCTTTACATTACACGCAAAATATTTTAATGATATCGATTATGGTATCAGTTCATTAGGGCAAATAAGTCAGGATAACATTTTTACCGTTGCGATCCGCAAACCAAATATTACAAGAAAGTTTATTTCTAAACAAGAGATAAGTTTTGATGCCTACAATGAAATAGGTGGTGGTTTTTCAACGCAGGTATTCGTAGCAGACAGAAAATATACACCGCTTGAAAATTTACCATTAGCGAGCAATTATCCTACAACAACAGGAGATCCTTTAGAAAGTTTTTCAGTAGCGCTTAAATTACGTTTTGCATATCTGGAACAATTTTTAGACGGAGATTATTTTCAATATTCTTTAGGAACAAGATACCCTACTGTTGAAGTAATGGCAGAACAAGGGATACCGGGTGTTTTGCACAGCGCTTACACTTACACAAAACTATCGATGGATATAAGTGATGTTATTAAAATATCGCCATACGGGTCTTTAACTTACCGTGCATATGCAGGAAAAGTTTTTGGAACATTGCCTTATCCTTTTTTAGTAAACTTGCCGGGTAATGATCTTCATTACTACGATCCCTACTCATTCAACTTAATGACGAGGTTCGAGTATTTAGCAGATCAATATATAGGAATCAATGTGGAACATAATTTTGGATCAGGCTTATTCCGTTTCATTCCGCTTACCCGTAAATTAAAATGGAGACAATTCTGGAATGTAAAGGCACTTTGGGGATCGTTGGATGATGCTAATAGCAAATTAAATAACTCAACCAACACTTTTCAGACCTTAAATGGTAAATCTTACATAGAAGTTGGTACGGGTATCGATAATATTTTAAGGATCCTGCGACTTGATTTAGTATGGAGAGTATCGCCAGGAGCCTTGCCCACAGATAATAAAACATCTAATTTCGGCATTTTCGGAAGCTTCCATTTTCAGTTTTAATTAAAAGAGTTGCCTTTTATCTGCCCATAAGTACCGTCGGCATTTAATTTTAAATATATTTGCCAACAAAATTTTCGATTTACGCATGGATAATAACTTTAATCCAGATAAACAACATACACTGCTAGCTCCCATAAGTATCTCAGGTACAGGACTTCATACAGGTATAAATGTGGATATGACCTTAAAACCGGCCAATGTTGGCTTCGGTTTCCAATTTCAACGCCTTGATCTTCCGGGAATGCCTATCATTAAGGCTGATTGCGACCTGGTAACAGATACATCCAGAGGAACTACCCTTGAACAGGGACCTGTGAAAGTGAGCACGGTAGAGCATATTCTAGCTGCTTTGGTAGGTATGGGCGTAGATAACTGCTTAATTGAAATAAATGGCCCTGAAATACCTATTATCGACGGTAGCAGCAGACCTTTTATTGAGATCATCGAAGAAGCGGGTATATTAGAACAGGAAGCAACGAAGGTTTGGTATACCATCGATACTAATATCACATATTACGATGAAGTGAAAAGAGTAGAAATGACAGCTTTGCCATCTACCGATTACAAAATCACCACCTTAATTGATTTTAATTCTCCGGTATTAGGAACGCAATACGCTACTTTAAAAAATATCAAAGAATTTAAAACAGAGATAGCTCCTTGCCGTACTTTTTGTTTTTTACACGAATTGGAAATGTTGTTAGATAATAACCTTGTAAAAGGCGGTGATATCAATAACGCGATCGTTGTAGTAGACAGGCCGGTAACTAAAGATGAAATGGCAAGGCTTGCGAAAGCATTTGGCAGAGATAATGTAGAAGTAAAAAGCGAAGGGTATTTAAATAATTTAGAACTGCGTTTTCCTAACGAACCTGCGCGCCATAAGCTATTAGATGTGATTGGTGATCTTGCTTTAATTGGCTATCCTATCAAAGCTAATATTATAGCCAATCGCCCGGGGCACAGCAGTAATGTTGAGTTTGCAAAAAAGATAAAGCAATACATCAAAAAGAACAGGCATACAAAAGATTTCCCTACGTATGATCCTAATCAACCGGCAGTATATAATTTTCAACAAATAGAAAAAACATTACCTCATCGTTATCCCTTTTTGTTGGTAGATAAAATTATTGACCTGACAGATTCAGTGATCGTTGGTATTAAAAATGTAACATTTAACGAGTATTATTTCCAGGGCCATTTTCCGGGAAATCCGATCATGCCGGGTGTTTTACAAATTGAAGCATTGGCACAAACAGGAGGTATTTTATGCATAAATGCGATGCCGGAGGGTGATTACGACACGTATTTTTTAAAGATCGAAAACTGCAAATTCAAGCAAAAAGTGGTTCCGGGAGACACAATGTTACTAAGAATGGAGCTTACAGAGCCCATCCGTCGTGGTATTTGTACTATGAGGGGTAGTGTATTTGTAGGTAATAAGCTGTGTACAGAGGCAGATCTTACCGCTCAAATAGTTAAGCGTAATTAATTGGTTATTAATTTACTAATCAGTTAACTTTATCCTATGAATTTGAAAAACTCATTACCATCGGGCCAAGAAACGGGAAAAATAATAAAACTGGCAACACAAAATAATATGATTCATCCTCATACATACATACATCCTAATGCGAAGCTGGCAACCAATGTAAAGGTTGATCCTTTTAGCGTTATTCATCAAAACGTTGAAATTGGCGAAGGCACATGGATAGGCAGTAACGTTACTATCATGGACGGAGCAAGAATTGGAAAGAACTGCCGCATTTTCCCGGGAGCTGTAATTGCAGCAATTCCTCAGGATCTTAAATATGAAGGTGAACAAACGACTGTTGAAATCGGCGATAATACAACCATTCGTGAATTCGTAACTATTAATAGGGGAAGTAAAGACAGGTGGACAACCAAAGTTGGTAACAACTGCTTGATCATGGCTTACAGCCATATTGCGCACGATTGTATCGTTGGTAACAACTGCATCATGAGTAACAATACACAAATGGCCGGTCACGTTGTATTGGGTGATTTTGCCATCTTAGGCGGTATGTGTGCCATCCACCAGTTTGTACAAATAGGGCAACACGCATTCGTTAGCGGTGGCTCATTGGTAAGTAAAGATGTTCCTCCATATATCAAAGCAGGCCGTGCGCCATTAAGCTATGCAGGTGTAAACTCTGTAGGTTTAAAACGCAGAGGTTTTTCTCTAGACAGGATCAATCAAATATTAGATATCTACCGCGTTATTTACAATAAAGCGATGAACACTTCTCAGGCGCTTAATTTCATTGAAGAAGAATTGCAAGCTACAGACGAGCGTGATGAGATCGTAACTTTTATCAGAGAAAGTGGTAGAGGGATCATCAAACGCTACACTAAAGGAAGCATGGAAGACGAGTAATGGTCGTAAATATAAAGTAGTAGTCGCAAGACTTGATTGATAGTGTTTGTTTTTGATACTAATCCCTGCTACTAATATCAATTCCATGATCGTACTGTATTGTATCAGCTTGTTCTTTATCCTCGTCTACTCCGGACTTATTATTTTTTACCGACAAAGCTGGCTATCTATTCCTGAATTTTTTATTTCAACGAAAGAAGTAAATCACACAAAAATTTCAGTCATCATTCCTGCAAGAAATGAGGAGCAAAACATAGGCATTTGTTTAAGTTCAATTTTGCATCAAAATTATCCCGCGCATTTATTTGAGGTCATTATTGTTGATGATCATTCTACTGATACAACGGAAAGGATCGTAAAAAGCTTTGCGGCCAATAATGTAAAACTGATCTCTTTAAAAGATTTTACAGAAGGAGGTGTTCTTAATTCGTACAAGAAAAAAGCCATCGATGTCGCCATACAACAATCATCCGGAACATTGATCGTAACTACGGACGCAGATTGTATTGTACCCAAAACATGGCTCCAATGCATCGCTACATTTTACGAACAAAATCATCCGGCATTGATCGCCGCACCTGTTGCTTATTATAATGAAAATAGTTTTTTAAAAATATTTCAATCGCTTGATTTTATAACGCTGCAGGGCATTACAGGCGCATCGGTTCATAAAAAATTTCATAGTATGTGCAACGGTGCTAACCTTGCGTATGAAAGAAAAGCCTTTGACGAAGTGAATGGTTTTAAAGGAATTGATACTATTGCCAGTGGCGATGATATGTTACTGATGCATAAAATTTATCAACGCTATCCTGAAAGAGTCATGTTTCTAAAATCACCACAAGCCATTGTAGAAACACAGGCAATGGAAACATTGGCTGATTTTTTTAATCAAAGAATTCGCTGGGCAAGTAAATCGGATAAGTTTGAAGACAAGCGGATCTTTTGGGTGTTGGTGCTTGTTTACTTTTTTAATGTGTGGCTTTTTTTATTGACTATACTTGGCTTAATTGCATTGATCGGTTATCATAGTAGTGGAGTAATGTGGCTGTTATTGTATGTGTTTGTTATAAAAGTATTGATTGAATTGTTATTCATCTATCCCGTCGCTACATTTTTTTCTAAACAAAAAATAGTCTCCTGGTTTACTTTTTCTCAGCCCTTTCATATTTTGTATACGATCATTGCAGGTTGGCTCGGCAAATTCGGTTCATATAAATGGAAAGAAAGAAAAGTACAGTAAGTAGCTAAATTTGTACATTACAATATGCACCAATCATTCAATAACCAGATCTGGAAGCGACTTATAAAAAATAAGGGCGCTTTGTTAGGTTTGACAATAATTGCAGCGGCGGTGTTCATTTCTATCTTCGGTTATTTTATTGCACCGGATGGCTCGCCCAATGCAGATCTGCAGACGGTAGAGATACAGGCAAAACATCCGGGCTATACGCAGCTTTTTCTAAAAGTTCCTGATAAAAGAAATAATGATATTAGTTGGCTTGCTCAATTAATGAACGGTAAGCCTGATGCGTATCGTTTTGTACCGATCAAAGATTATTCAATAAAAGGTGATGTACTGTTTGTAAATAAATATGTAGATGATGATACGGCAGTAGCGCAACAATATTCAATCGCTCAACTTACAAACGGTCACCCTGAAAATTTATTGACGGACAATATTTGTACAAAAAAATATTGGCTAGGTACAGATACATTTGGACGTGATATTTTAAGCAGACTGATCATTGGCACAAGGGTAAGTTTAGCAGTAGGATTGATCGCAGTACTTATATCCTTAACACTTGGTATTTTATTAGGAGCCATTGCAGGTTATTACAAGGGCCGTGTTGATGCCGTTATCATGTGGCTGATAAATGTTACCTGGAGCATTCCCACCTTGTTATTGGTGTTTGCTATTACGTTAGCATTGGGAAAAGGTTTCTGGCAAATATTTATTGCCGTAGGCTTAACGATGTGGGTGAGTGTAGCGCGTTTGATACGTGGCCAAGTAATGGCCATTAAAGAATTAGAATACATACAAGAAGCCAGGGCATTGGGTTATACAGATGTGAGAATAATCGGCCGGCATATCTTGCCAAATATTTTTGGTCCGGTGATGGTAATCGCTGCGAGTAATTTTGCGACTGCAATAATTGTGGAAGCAGGTTTAAGTTTTTTAGGTATCGGTGTACAACCACCACAACCGAGCTGGGGATTGATGATAAAAGAGAATTACAATTTCATCATCACTCATAACCCGATGTTAGCATTGGTGCCCGGCTTTGCTATTATGTTACTGGTATTGTCTTTTAATTTATTAGGTAATGGATTGAGAGATGCATTGGATGTGAAGAATTAAAATAATTAATAAAATGACAAAAAATAAAATAAAATACTTGTTAGATTTTTTACCACTTATTATTTTAATTGTGTCTGCTATAATTCTCATTTTTACTATTGAAACAACAAATGAAGATTTTTTATGGGAGCATATCGTGGGATTAACTATTTTGCCAATTAATATTGGGCTTTTCTTTTGGCGTCATAAAATTGCGGTATTAGCACTTGGGATAACTTTGATATTGGGTTTTTTTACTGTTTTATCTTTTTACATTCCGTTTACTGTGAATACAATTAGTGTTAATATAGGGAAAGATGTGATACCTATTTTTTATGGACAGGATATTTTTCTTTTATGGCTATTAATTTATTTAATTGCTTCGTGGAGGCATTTTACTGATATTGATTTAAAAGAGTATTGGAAAAATATAGATCAAAAGGAAAATTATGATTAGTACTATGATACCTGAATACTTCTGTTAAATCCTTCTTCTAAAGAAATAAAAGTTTCCGTACGTTCAATGCCTTTTATCTTTTGTAAAGCATCATGCAATACATAACGCAGATCAGAAATATCCTTGCATACAATTTCAATGAACATACTGTAGTTGCCGGTGATATAATTTAAGCGTACAATTTGCGGAATGCTGGTCAGCTCTTTCGCTACATTATCATACAATGAACTTTTTTCTAAGTAGATACCAACGAAAGCGGTGATATCATAACCCAATTGTTTTAAGTCAACATTTAATTTCTTTCCTTTTACGATGCCGGACTCTTCTAATTTTTTTATGCGTACATGAATGGTACCGCCGCTTACAAATAATTTCTTTCCTAACTCTGCATAGGATATTTCTGCGTCGGCTACCATGGCGTCAATTATCTGCAAGTCTAATTTGTCAAGATTTAATTTAGCTGCCATTTGGAGGTGTGTTTTTAACTAATATCCAATATTACATATTAATTATTGAATATTATCTATATTTTTAAAATAATACTTAGATTATATCTAAGTAATGGTTGATTTATGTAGATTTGTGTTATCAAAGTTCTTATGGTAGTGAATAACTACTAAAAATTGTGGGGTGATGAAATTTTTGGCAGACATGCCCTCTTGTCTCGGGGGTGGAGATAACAGAATAAATTTTAGCATAGAGCCGACCTGTCAGGCCGACCAGGATTGACCACTAACTCTTTGTGCTTTAGCTAACTGCTTCGTGGAGGTTCGATCCCTCCCCCTACAGCTTAAAGCCTGTAACGATTGTTGCGGGCTTTTTTATTTCCGTCATTCTAAGGCATCGTTTTTGTATTAGGCATTATTAATTAAAAACTATAGCTATGAATTATTACATACTAACATACCAGGTAACCATTGATGGAAAAGTACAGGAAGCTAAAGAACGTATTGCTGTTCTTTCCAACACGGAAGATTATAGGCCCAACCAGGCAGAGGATAGGATAATGGAAGAGTTTAAAAGAAAAAATCCTGCATCGAAAGTTGTAGCAACCTTGATCGGAAAACCGGAAGCTATTTCGAGAGAAAGTTATCAGGCGATACGGAGTAAGATCCTTGAGATAAAAGCACCTTAATATGAAAGAAAAAGACGATAGAACGATCAGTGTAAATAAAAGCGTTAAGCCTGTGCACATCAGTATGCGCAATGCGCCTAAGTTGATCATCAATGATACTTATTATATAAGCTTTGGTAACAATGAAGTGAAGCCATGTATCTTACTTGAAATTGTAGATAAAAATAAAGTGCGCGTTGGCATAAAAAATAATTCGAAAGCTGGTTACGGAGATGTCTATATGGTACTCAATACAGAAATAGGAACATCACCCGAAGAAGCAGTGATCAATGAACAGATCAGTTAGTGCCCAATAATGGTATACCGTTGCAGTGTGCGACGCAACGATGTTACATTGAAATACAAATGCTGATCAACTAAATATCCTTTGGTGCATTTAAGGTCTTCCATAACAGATCTTTTAACGCAGGTAAATTATAACCTGTTACTGATGAGATAAAAATATGTGGGACATTTTCAGGTAATTCTTTTTCGATAGCGGCTTTTAATTCATCATCGAGCATATCGCTTTTGCTGATGGCGATCACAAAATCTTTTTGCAACATTTCGGGATTGTATTCTTCCAGCTCATTCAATAATATTTCGAATTCTTTTTTGTGATCTGCACAATCTGCAGGGATCAGGAAAAGTAGAATTGAGTTACGTTCGATATGGCGCAGGAAACGGTGTCCGAGCCCTTTACCTTCTGCAGCACCTTCAATAATTCCCGGAAGATCTGCGATACAAAAACTTCTTCCGTCACGATAATCAACAATGCCTAACTGCGGTGTTAATGTAGTGAAAGCGTAATCTGCAATTTTTGGTTTTGCTGCAGTGATAACAGATAACAATGTTGATTTGCCTGCATTAGGAAAACCCACCAGACCAACATCTGCCAATACTTTTAGTTCTAATATTTTCCATCCTTCAGATCCATCTTCGCCCGGTTGTGCATATTCAGGAGCCTGGTTAGTCGATGTTTTAAAATTGCTGTTACCTAAACCGCCACGACCGCCTTTTACCCAAACTATTTCTTGTCCGTCTTCCAGAATTTCAATTTCTTTTAAGCCCGTCTCCTCATCTTTTCCGATAGTACCTAATGGTACCTCGATAATGATATCTTTACCATTTCTTCCGGTGCTGTTATTTTTATCTCCGTGTTGTCCGTCTTCTGCCAGTACGTTCTTGTAATAGCGTAAATGCAGTAAGGTCCATAATTGTGAACTGCCTCTTAAAATAATGTGCGCACCTCGTCCGCCATCTCCACCATCAGGCCCTGCCATTGCATCGAATTTTGTACGCATAAAATGCCTGCTACCTCCACCGCCATGACCACTGCGACAAAATATTCTGATGTAATCTATAAAGTTTGATTTTTCCATTTGTGGCGCAAAAGTAATTTATTATAACGTGAGGAACAGCAATTCGTTAGATATCTTGGTATTTAGTAATGTTTGCTTCGATAACATAAATAAATAATAAATATCAAGAATGTGTTTCAAATACAGTGAAATGAAAATAAAAAAGACTAACTTAACGTTATTCTTATGTTAAACGATAAAAAATGGGTTACTTTAATAATATTATTAAAAATATTTATTTGATATAATTAAGCGATTTTTCTTGTGGTTTCAGAGGTAAGAAAGGCTGGTGATGTTTATCACCGGCCTATTTTTTAAAATATAAGATGTTGTTTATTTTTTATTTTTTCATTGGTCATTTCAGTCACTAACTGAACATTGGGCAAAGCTCTTATTGATTGCATTAATGCATTCAATTCTTCCGGTGTTATTTCATCTCCCTGTATCAACCACAAAAAATCAAGGTGCTTAAATTCAGGCAACAGATATTCTCCATCGAACTGGTTGTTGTACAGATAATGCACCAAAGAGGTTGATGGCACTGCATATTGATAAATGGAGAAAAAATAAGTGCGTGATTTTTTATTGAGCTGGATCTCTATTTCGTTATTGATCCTGAAATCAAATCCAAGCATTTGATTCAACTGCCAGCTAAATTGATAATCCTTGATAGGCGCAACGAGCCCCAATAAAAGAGTGCCTTCAAAGAACTCTTCGATCAATGCATCATTATCAATTTTTAATTTCATTTAAGTCTTATTTTGACTATTTGTACAAATTTAGCCATCAATCCGATATTTAAGTGTTGCATCTTTCTTAAATCGTAAGTGGATGCAAGTCAATACAGTTAATTTTGCGCATATTATAACTGTGGCGAAAAAAATAAATATAGCATTAGTAGGTAATCCTAACAGCGGTAAAAGCTCTTTGTTCAATACTTTAACGGGATTGAATCAAAAAGTGGGCAATTTCCCGGGCGTTACCGTAGATAAGAAAACAGGTAATGCTGCTATTTCAGAAACTTTCTCTGCTAATATTATTGATCTGCCGGGTACTTATAGTTTGTATCCTAAACGTGCCGATGAATGGGTGGCTTACAGGGTTTTGTTACAACAAGATGAAGATATAAAACCTGATATGGTTTTGTTAGTGGCAGATGCCAGCAATCTTAAACGCAATTTACTTTTCTGCTCACAAATAATTGATCTTAAAATTCCTGTTGTGGTGGCGCTGACCATGATGGATCTTGCCAATCAAAAAGGAACGCAGATCGATATCCGCGGATTAGAAAGAGAATTAGGCGTGCAGGTTGTTGTTATCAATCCAAGAAAAAATAAAGGCATACCACAATTAAAAAAAGTAATTGAAGATACGGCGAATGCCAACTTTATTGCACCGAGAGAATTTATTGATAGTTATGCATTAGCGGAAAATTCTGTAGATGCATTGAAAACATTGATACCTGATATTAGTAGCTATACTGCTTTGCATTACCTGATCAATCATGAAAATTTTGAATTAGGCGCTGTCTTACAAAAAGATATTGAAGCTGCAGAAGTCGCAACAAAATTCAATCCTACCAAAACGCAGGCAGAAGAGATCATGCAACGGTATGGGCGCATTAAACATATCATGCAGCAAACCGTTATTGAGGTTGATCCGTTACAAAAAGCACTCTTCACAGAAAAACTCGATAATATATTACTCGATCGCAAATGGGGTTATATCATTTTGATCGGCGTTTTATTTTTATTATTTCAGAGTGTGTTTTGGGTAGCGCAATATCCGATGGATTTTATTGAGTGGGCGTTCGGGCATTTCAGTGGTTTTCTTTCTGGCATATTACCGCAGGTTTGGTGGAGCGATCTTTTGATCAATGGGGTAGTAGCAGGGTTGAGCGGTATCATGGTTTTTATTCCTCAGATAATGATCTTGTTTGGATTGATCACTTTGTTGGAAGACACAGGCTATATGGCACGTATCAGTTTTTTAACTGATAAATTAATGCGCAAGGTTGGATTGAATGGAAAAAGCGTAATGCCGATGATCAGTGGTTTGGCCTGCGCTGTACCTGCTATCATGACGGCAAGAAATATTGAGAATAGAAAAGAAAGATTGCTGACAATAATGGTTACGCCACTAATGAGTTGTAGTGCGAGGTTGCCGGTATACACTATTTTAATTGCACTGGTCATTCCATCTAAATTATATTTTGGATTTTTAAGTCTGCAAGGATTGGTGATGATGGGACTTTATTTATTGGGAACTGTAATGGCGCTGATCGTTTCTTATGTAATGAAATGGTTCATCAATATTAAAGAGAAAAGTTTTTTCATTTTAGAATTGCCTGTCTACCGTGCGCCAAGATGGAAGAATGCTTTGACTACCATGATAGAAAAAGCAAAAATATTTGTGTTTGATGCAGGTAAAGTAATTATGGTGATCAGCCTTTTGTTATGGGCGTTGAGCACTTATGGTCCACCCAAAAAAATGGCTGCTGTTAGAGATAAATATGCAATACTGATACAACAGAATCCACAGCAAACAAAAGAATATAATAAGGAACGCAAAACTGCTTTATTACAAACTTCTTTCGCAGGTACTTTAGGAAAAGCAATTGAACCGGCCATTACGCCATTGGGTTATGATTGGAAAATTGGTATTGCTTTGATAACTTCTTTTGCTGCAAGAGAAGTATTTGTGGGAACAATGGCAACATTATATAGTGTTGGAGAAGATGCAGATGAAAATAACACCACACTCCGACAAAAAATGCAAGCGGCCGTAAGGCCCGATGGTAGCAAAGTGTACGACCTGGCAACAGGATTATCGCTCTTGATATTTTATGTATTAGCAATGCAATGTATGAGTACATTGGCTGTTGTAAAACGAGAAACGCGCAGCTGGAAATGGCCCTTGATCCAATTAGTGTATATGACCGGACTGGCTTATTTTATGAGCTGGGCGGTGTATGTTATTTTTAAATAGTTTCTTTATTTTTCTTTCTAAGAATATCCAAATATGTTTTCGTTTGCTTTTCTACCAATATATAAAACAAGTATGCTACACCTACGCATATAAATACAGCGCCTATCCAGTAGAAAAAAGAATATATATAAGGTGGTTGTACATGCAAAAAGGTGAATAGCAAATAAGCGACCAATATCGCAACCGAAAAATGAACAACATATAACGTGTAACTAAATTTTCCGATCTGAATCAGCGGAGCTATAAAGATTTTTTTACTCAGCATATTACAGATCATTATGGTACAGACTACTGTTGCTATTATGAAAGAAATATTATACCTCTCTTTTATGGTAGACTCAAGTCCTATCATAAAAAAATAAAGAAACAAACATGTAACCCACCAATATTTATTTACGATCAATTGCCGGTTATTTATTTTATCAATATTATGGTAGACAAATATCCCCGCCATAAAATAAAAATTGTACTGAAACAAAAATTCATACAATACTGAACTTGTGGTGTATGTCGGAAGTAGATAACCAATAAAAAAACCAGCAGCAAAAAATATACAGCTTACTATATAATACGATCTTAAGCTTCGCACAAAAAAAACAGCTCCGACATAAAATATCACTTCATATACCAATGACCAGTAAGGAGTAATTATTGTATGCAGATCCGGACAGTATAGTAGTGTTTTAATAATACCAGCCGGTGTTAGTAATACTAAGCTGGCGGCTATTTTTTGAAATAAAAGGGTATCGTATTTTCCACTGAAAAAAATACCGGGTGATGTTTTTAGAATAAGTACTGTAATTATTGCCAATAAAAACCCCAATATATAAGGCGGGTATAAACGGATAAATCTTTTGTAAAGAAAAGGAATAATTTTTGGTTGATAGGTTAGACTATGCGCTATCGAAAAGCCTGAGAGTACAAAGAAAAAGATCACCGCTTCGCCACTTAATTTAGTGAGCGATAAAGTGAACATAATGAGCCAGTCTTTATATTGCCATGTATTATAAGGATGGAGATTTATGTACTCATTGCCGCCTATCCACAAAACCCCTCTGCAATGAGCAATACAAACATATAAAGAAGCCAATCCTCTTAAAGAATCAATAATTGTAAAATCAATTTTAGTAGAAGGCTTGTTATTCATATTACTCATTACAAAAAATTGGCAACTAATCTTTAGAAACCGATTTTAAAATATTTATATAGGTTTGGGCATTTGCATTGATTGAATAATTTTTCACAACATTTTCACGCCCCGCTAAACCGATGCTTTTCCTCAGCTCAGGGTCATTTATCAAACGTTCAATTGTATTGATCCATTCATTATTTGTAGTTACCAAAAAACCGGTTCTAGCTTCTTCAATGATACGAAAATTTGTACCTATTGCAGTTGCAATTACCGGTACGCCAACACCCATGTATTGCAATGCCTTTAACCCGCTTTTTCCTAATACCCAATCATTGTCAATTGGTAAGGGATATAAGCCTATATCAAATTGCTGCAATGTTCGTATTTCGTTTTCTACTGACCACTTTACTAATTCTATATCTAACCCTTCAATGGCAAATTCATCGGCGCCCATTACCATCAATTTAAAACGGCTTCTTTTATTCAGTTCTATTAATGCATCTTTTAATAAATATAAAAAAGGAGCTGTGCTGTGGCTCCCACTCCAGCCTAAAATTATTGTATGATCATTTTTATAGGAATTGACAGGTTGATAGGTAACTGTATTAATGGTAGAAGAGATATCCGTTACTTTAGTATTGTATTTAAGTGCAATACTTGTTAAATAAGGTGTGCAGGTGATTACATGCCTGGCTCTTCTCATTAAAAAGAATGGCTTTTTTTTACCCTTTATAAAATCGGTCGCACTATTAACGCCGTTTATCGATTTCATAAAAATGAGGTCATCAATATCATAAATAATATGCTTATTCATCCTGGTAAATAAATATTCCATTAACGGAAAGCCAAATGGCGTTACCCATAAAAATATATATACTGCATCATATTTGTGCAAAGTGAAAATTTCAAAAAACCTTTTTATGTAGGCCCTTATAACCCAATAAATTTTCTCGAGTGTATTACCTTTTTTATATAAAATTTGTTGTAACCTTTCACTAAAAAAAGGCGATACCTGAATGTCAAATTTATTTTCTCTCCAGCTATTAAAATATTGCTCATACTTTAATCTCTGCGCGGGAGCTATACCTTCCGGACAAGGACAAATGACCAATATTTTTTTTCTTTTCTCCAAGATCAATCGTTGAATATTTTTGCGTAAACTTTTTTATATTTTTCTACAGCTATTTCGAGATCATAAAAGTCTTTGGCACCATTTCTTATGGTTACTTTATCGAAATGATTGCCGGCAATTATTTTATCAATTATGCTATTGAAAGATGTAGTAGAAAATTCATTTATTACATAGCCTGCATTATAAGCGGTAACAATTTTTTCTACATCTCCTATACCGTTGTTTGTAATTACCGGGATACCCATTGCCATTATTTCTCCATGCTTGGTGGGAGATGAGGATATTTTCGAGTAGCAGGGTTTTATAAAAAAAATTGAGTAATTACTAAATGATAATAATGTAGGTATTTCATGTCGCTTACCTTGTTTAACAATTAGCTTATCTGCGGATAGCCCATATAATGCAGCAGCTTCAGCAATCATATCATGCCCATTAGGTGAAATAAACATAAATTTTGCCAAAGGTATTTTATCACTTACTATTTTACAAAACTGCATCATTTCTTTAGTAAGATACCACCCCCCGATCGAACCGAGATAACTTATAATAAAATCACCATCACTAATATGTAATTCTTTTTTTAGAACTTGTTGCAGATTAGTATTAATATTTTCGGGATCAAATAATTTCAGGTCAACACTACAGGGAATTACCTCAATAGCTACAGGCTGAACAGGAATATTTTTCCAGCTGTGGATTTCTTTTTTAGCAACATCAGTAAGACAAATATTATAGTCTGCCTTTATAAGGCAAGCTGTTTCTTTATTTTTGAAAAAATTATAAATAATTTTATACAAGGGATTTTTGATGTTCCACATGCCTCCATCAACTCTTTCATCGGCCCAAAAACCTCTTATATCGTTTAGAAATTTTACTTTATATTTTTGCTTTAAATATAAAGCAACTAATGTAGGTAAACCGACCCTGGTATGCACCATGTCAAATTTCTCCTGGTGGTATATTTTAATTGCTTTTTTCTTTAACTGAATAAAATCATAGATCGAAGAAAGTACCGGAGGGTTTTTATGATATGGAATAGAGATCCATTTTATGGAGTAAGGCGCTATTAAATTTTGTACATACGCTTTATTCGCAAGATATTTCTCGGGCTTGTCGCAACTTAATATAGTAAATTCATATCCATATTTTGATAAACCCGCTAAGTAAGGAATAACCTGGCTTTGGCCCAAAGGGTCAGTCATGCCATCGTATGAGATAAAGAGAATTTTTTTAATTGCCATTGTTTAGCAAAGTAAACTTTTTTATTTGTTTTCTTCAAGCCACCAATGCAGCAAAATTATCAGCCAGATACGGTTATATAAGTAAGTCATACCACCATAATATTGTTCTTTTAAATTTTTTACAGCCTTATAATTTATAAAATTGTATTTTTCAATGATCTCTTGAGAAGTGTATTTGTCTACTAAATACTTAAGATCGGTCCTTAACCATTTATTTAAGGGGATGCTAAAACCTTGTTTGGGACGATTGAAAAATTCTTTGGGTACATAATCATACAATACTTCTTTTAATAAGTACTTCATAGAACCATTATTTATCTTTAATCGGTCATCAAGATTAAAGGCAAATTCTACCAGGCGATAATCTAATAAAGGAACCCTGGCTTCCAAAGAATACTGCATACTTGCTCTGTCTACCTTTACCAGCAGATCATCTTTTAAATAAGTATTGAAATCCCAAAAAGATTGATTGTCGGCCACGCTTAAATGTCTATCCATTGTAGGTTTTGCATTAAGCGAAGTGAAATTGAAAGGATCGTTTACCAGTAAATTCTCTAGTTCTTGTTCTGTAAAAAAATACTGTTCCTGAGAAAAAATATGACTGTTGATATTATCTATGTCATTAAAAGCAAACATATTGCCCGCGCGGTGATATTTATCGCCCATTACTTTAGACACAGCAAATAATGGTTGTTTTAATAATGGTATCAAAGGATTAGCTAATCGTTTGGCCCAGTTGTACATGCCGTATCCGTGAAACAATTCATCACCACCATCGCCTGTCAGCGCTACCGTTACATGTTGTTTTGCAAGCCTGCTAACGATCATGGTTGGAAATGCGGAAGAATCAGCAAAAGGCTCATCATATGTAGGTAGTAATTCATTTACCAGTTCTACCACTTCCTTTTCTTTTATTTGAAATTCGTAGTGTTCTGTATGTAGATGTTCTGCTACCTTTTTTGCGTAAACCGATTCGTTGAATTTGCCGGAATCAATGGCAATACTAAATGTTTGTATTTTTTTATTGGGAGATAATTTTGCTGCAAGCGCTGTTATTAAACTACTATCTATACCTCCACTTAAGAATGTTCCGATAGGTACATCACTTATTAATTGTTTTTCCACGGAATCGAGCAATAGTGAATGTAATTGCTCTTTTGCAATTTTTTCTGAGCTTACTGTAGCGGGTTTAATTTTACTTTCAAGATTCCAGAAAGGCTTAATTTGCTTGGATAGATCGAAGAAAGTTTTTTCTACATATATTTTTATATAATGTGCCGATGGGAATTTATAGGTATTATTATAAATAGTCATTGGCTGAGGAATAAAGCCTAGATGTAAAAAATAAGGAATAGCTTTTTTGTTTACAGTAAGCCTATCAGCCATTAAAGATTTTATCACTTTTAATTCTGATGCAAAAACGAAATTTTCTTCATCCTGATAATAAAACAATGGTTTAATGCCAACATGATCCCTACTCAATATCAGGGAGCGCTCTTCTGTATCATAAATCGCAAAAGCGAACATGCCATTCATTTTTTCAAAGCAGCAAGGGCCTTGCTGAATAAACAATTCTAAGATCACTTCTGTATCACTCGTTGTTCTTAAAGAAGCTCCTTTATCTTTTAGCTGTTCTTTTAGTTCAGCAAAATTATAGACTTCGCCATTATATACGATACAATATCTGCCATTGGCAGAAAACATTGGCTGGTTAGCATTGGTTGATAGATCAAGAATAGATAGCCTACGATGGGCCAATCCAACTTTATTATCCTCAGAAAAATAGAAACCTCCCGCATCAGGCCCACGATGTTGTATAAGTGCCGTGGCCTTTTTTAAACAGCTTTCCGTAAGGGTATTATTGAGAGATATGTATCCGGCGATGCCGCACATGGAATTAATTTTTTAGATGATTTTTCTGAAAGGTGAAAGATACCAAACTGTTACAAAGAAAGTCTTTTTAAAAAGAACTAATTTAGAAAGACCAATGGCTTTAAAAGAAAACTTTATTGCTTGTTTTTTATATCCTGCTATTGCCAGCGTACTACTTAGTAACATGTAATTAATAGCCAGAAACAGCTTTTTTTTAGAATCCAAAAATTGGGCCACTTTATTATCATCAATAACTAATTGATTAACCTTTTCGAATCTTGGAATTAGCTTTTCGGCTGTATTCATTGTCAGCATGCTTCTTTCGCTATGCACAATCAAAGCCGAAGTAATAATATTAGTACAATAAATAGGAAATCGCGAAGCCATTCGTAACCATAATTCAAAGTCTTCGCTTACAGTTAATTCCCTGTCTTCATTAAATAAATTTTGCAATGCAATATCTCTTCGTACAAAAACAGGATTGCAGGCGAGATGGTTACCCCGATACATTATTTTATTTACAGTGGGCAGTGTATAGGCAGACCGTTGCATTATTGTTCCACTATTATTTTGTACTTGAAAGCCAAGTGCAAATATTTCGGCGTCATTATATTTTTCGATCATTTTACGAGCTTCTGTTAAATGATTTGGAAACATGATATCATCAGAGTCGAACCAATTGATGTATTTTCCTTTGGCGATCCTGGTGCCATAATTTCTTGCAGCAGCCCTTTCTCCATTTTCCTTTTTTACATACCTAAAATTAGCAGCGACATATTTTTTAAGTACTTCTTCTGTATTATCGCTACTGCCATCATCCACAACAATTATCTCGTAATTGGTATATTGTTGCTGTAATATGCTGTCAATTGTTTTGCCGATTAATAACGCTCTATTGTAAGTAGGTATTATTATAGAAAAAAAGGGGCTTGTTATATCTTTATCCATGTATCAGGTATTAGATCAATTGTATTCCATGATGAATTTTTAAACCAAATACGAGGGGCGATCACTACTTTATTATTATTATTAGATAACCATGCTGCCCACCAGCCAAAGCTACTATTGGGAATAATAAAGTGTTTGCACAATATCATTAATTCAAAATAGTCTCTGCATTTTTCTCCTGTAAACTCATCTCCAACATAATATGTTTCGCCTGATAAATGTATATTTTCTTTGCACCAGTCTATCTCATCAGAAAATATAAAAAATACAGGGTTAATAATTTTTTGTGAAATAATTGTTTCTGCAGATTTGTAGTAATCAGTACCCGGAGTGCCGTGCGTAGGATTGGTTACAAAATCTCCTCTTCTAACGTGTAAGCATACTGCGTTACAATCATTTATTTTTTTGACTAACTCTTTTGTGTTTTCACCTATTGTATTTTTGAAACTAAAATCTGCCCGAAGTACAGTTTCGATCTCTTTAAAGTACTTTTCTGTTTGCCAATAGCCACTCAAATAAGTATTGTCAGGACTGTTTAAAATATCCGGGATAAAATTAAAATCGGTTTGAGTAATATACTGTAAGTTGCCGGGGTTAATTATTTTTTGTAAATATTTTTTAATACGATTTCTGGAAGAGCTGTATTTTTTTGATATTTCAAGGGGTGCAAATTTTGGTGTAATATTAAATATACTCAAATCGTAATTGCGGTACGAGAAATTTTTTTTCGGAGATCTGTCGAGTAAAAAATGGGTATCTAAAAAAAGATCGGTTTTATTTTTTATGGCCAATTGTCTTCCAATTGCATATTGAAACATCTGATTTCCCAGTCCTCCCATTAATTCAGAAACGATCATAATTATATTATTATATTTTTTTAAACCAAAAACAGCCACACCCATAAGTTTGCTCCTTTACAAGGGAAGGGTCTGCATTGTTAATGATTGGCCCATTATCAGGGATGAGAGAAAAATTCAACAAGGTGCAATTTGTAAAATATTCTTGCACCTGTTCATAACTATAAATACGCTGGCCATTGAACATTATTTTAGCTTGGCCTACGGGTACAACAAATAAGATATCGCCACCTTGTTTTGTAACCCTTATCAGTTCATTAATAGCTTTTATATCCCCATCATAATCTAAAGGATCGCCATACCTGCCTAATCCAATATGTTCAATTGTATGCATGCAACTTATAGAAACAACACTGTTGCTTTCAAAAGGCAAATTTAGCAGATCAGCTTTTTCAGAAGACAGATTAGAAAGTACAAGATTTGCGGGCCGGTAATCATAAAATTTTACCGGCACAAACGCAGATAATATTGTGCAAAAATGCAAAGTACTTGATATATCTATATGTAGATCCGGCTTTGTTTGTGCTAATATCCTGGCAGCCCATGCGGGATGATAAATATAATGACTATCAAACGGCGTTTTCATTGTCTTATCTGTTGTGCAAGGCAATCTATTCTTCCAACTTAACGGAAAGCGTTGCTTTGTTGACAAAGAAAGCTTACGAAATTCTTTATAATCTTTTTTGTAAGCCGATAACGCAAGGATATTTAGCCAACTCGTTTTACAACCACTCAGGATATAATATAGAATAGAATATTTTGGGACAATCTTCTTCATAATAATATTCAGCAATTTACATCATTGGTACATACTAAGGTCTCCCGGAGTTAGTACTTTATCATGTTATTTACTATTAATAATAGCAAGTAGTATAGAGGCAGATGCTTTATCTGTTAATTTATCAAGTATTGATTTTCTGGGCGAATATAATTCCGGTATAAATTGATCTGTTTTAAATAAATTTTCAAATGCTTCGGCATCATTAAAAAAACGGCCGGCGCTATCAGTTAAAAATGGTGCAGATGAGCACTTGAAAGTTTGTGATTGATATGTCCATATACCTTTGTTCCAGACCATTGTTGGGATGTTCATGCTCCAGGCTTCAGACAATGAAATTCCCTGTGATTCCTGATCCACAAAATGAATCAAGAAATCTGTTTCATTTAATGCTTCTTTGTATTGTTGCAAAGTATAAGTGCCGCGTATTAGTTCCGTTACCTCAAACCCATATTTTTTAGCGATGGCCATGCAATCTTCGTATAATTTTTTTTCGGCCCTTTTTTTATAAAACAATATTTTCTTCCCTGTCTTTTGTTGATTTGATTGTGGTTGCCAAAAACCTTCGTCAATTCCTGCGGGCCACAAGGCCATCTTACCTTTTAACGCGGGACAAAGTTCTTGATATATTTCAGCACACCAGTCTGCATGAACAATATATGTATCTATTTCAGGTGAAGCGATCTCCGGATAATCGGTTGGTAATACACATAAGTTAGGGCCTGCGATCAACCGTTTTATTTTTCCTTCCTTTTTCCATTTGATCGCTTGTCTCAATACATTAATATTACCGCTTGCTAAAACAATATCTCCAATTTGAGAAAGATTGGAAGGATTATAATTAAAATTAGTATATCCTGTCTTTTGTAATCCTTCGATCATGCTTCTGCTTACACCATAATGACCACCATACATTGATAATTCTCCGGGCGAAGCTTTATAGTCTCCATATTTTTGCAGCAATGATTTATACATGATCTTTGCTTTTCTTTCATAATAAAAAAAAGGAACCTTGCCTGTTAGTATGGTTATTTTATTGCTCATAAGCTATCGCGCTCAATTTACTATCTTTCCTCCGAATGAATAGCTTTTACATAAGTAAGAGAAGATAAAATGCCAATTAGCCTGAATGTAATCAAATCAAAAAAAGATGAATTCGGAGTGAGGTTAAATAATATTCTAAATAAAGGAGCAAAGGGTAGCAGTAGCCTATAAATTCTTATTTTGGATATTTTCATATCCACCATTCCTGCCGCTACCTGAGATCGATAACCATTCTCTTCTCTTAATAAAAAATGTTTTATATCTAACCTGTCTTTTTGATTATGAAAACAGGTAACGGGTGTTGATAAAAGCATAGCAAAATTTTGTTTCGTTATTTTTCGGGCCATATCAATATCCTCTCCCTGAAAAATGATTTGCTCATTGTAGCCACCGATCTTTTCAAAAATATTTTTCGCAATGATAAAACTACCGCTTCCCATACCATCTATTGATACTAGGGGTTGGGTATAATCAATTTTTTTATTAGACCTGCCTTCAAGCGTATGATAATTTGCCTGCAAAATATACCGGCCAATCTTTGTATGTTGTAAGCTGTGTTGTAGTTGTTCGGGATATGCCCAGTTCATTACCACAACAGTATCATTAAAGTAGTTGTTTTTTTGTAGTGAGAGGATTATCTCAATTGTTTTTGATGTGATCCACATATCATCGTCAATAAAAAAAAGTAATTCGCCTGTAGCGATTTCCGCACCGGTATTCCTTGCTTTCGAAACACCTTTTTTTTGATTATTGAGTAATAGCACATCACTTAGGGCTGTACTAAAAGAAAAATCATCTCCGTCATTTACTACAATATATTCGCAATTAAACTGTCTTGCAACAAGTATATTCTGTAGGGTTGATTCTAGTAGAATATCTTTCCTGTCTTTTGTAGCTACTATTATGGATAGTTTTTTTTGCATTTTTTTTAAGAATGAAATTTCTTTTTTGTGTCTTCAATAAAATTACATGTAGCAGTTAAGATAATGAATGCAAGGCAATGTAAATTCCCATAATATTTTTTTATAAAATGACGGCTGTTTTTAGTTAATGCGATATTTTTTTCCTGGTACAAGCTTTTTCCGGAATGATGTATAATAGTGCTATCGGAAAAATAATAACTTTTTAAATTTTTCTTTGCAAGAAGATACCCCCATTCAACATCTTCACCGTACATAAAAAATGTATCGGGTAGTTTTCCGCCAAATAGTTGAAGATTCTTTTTTGGAAAAAAGTAGAATGTGCCCCATATCCAATCTGCAGTAAAATTTTTGTTATAATCGAGTGTAGGCCGCTTGCTAAAATAATATTTTTTACAAATGCGAAATAAACGTGTTACTTCTAGAAACTGCAAACTAACATTGGGAAAATAATTAGCCGCGGGTTGTACTTCACCGTTTTGGTATATGAGTTTAACGGTTGCAGCGCCAAGATCATTTAAAGAAACTGATCTTTCATAGATGAATTTTATGGAGTTTTCTATCAATTCAGTATCGCTATTTAATAATAATATATAAGCTCCTTTCGCCTGTTTTATTCCAAGATTATTGCCTTTGGAAAAGCCTAAGTTCTCATCACTTTTTAAGAGCTTTATTGCAGGGAATTTTTTACTGAATTCTTCTGCATTGCATTCA
>Ga0206961_1079_pt1 | contig 24720 bp, 22 predicted proteins | sample Alteio_BWOrgHeat_30_FD_153238 | JGI IMG/M metagenome (GOLD analysis project Ga0206961, IMG submission 153238) | Enriched cells from forest soil in Barre Woods Harvard Forest LTER site, Petersham, Massachusetts, United States -... | ecosystem: Environmental > Terrestrial > Soil > Temperate forest >...
TAATAATTTCATCCCCGTATTCGACAAACGCTTTGTAAGTCCGCTTGCCAACAACGGAGATTTCTATTACCGGTACAAGATCATTGACACACAGTATGTAAATAACAGGAGACTTCTTCATCTGATATTTACTCCGAAGAGAAAAGGAGAAAACACTTTTGAGGGCGACTGCTGGGTGCACGATACCAGTTTCGCCATTCAGAAAATGACACTGCGGCTGGATGCATCTTCCAATTTAAATTTTATACAGGAGCTCACCATCATTCAGGAATTCTCGCTGATCCATGATACCACCTGGTTTCTGTCCAGAGATAAATTCGTAGCAACGCTCTCGCCCCTGGGCAAAAACAGGATGGGCATGATCGGCAGAAAAACGACTACTTATCGAAATATTGTTTACAATGACAGTTCCGTGGTGGATCAGGTAGACAAAAACAAGATTCTCGAGGAAATCATGTTTTCTGCCAATGCGCGCGAACGGACAGATTCATTCTGGCTGAAATACCGGCATGAGTCGTTGAGTAAAAACGAAAAAGCGGTTTATAAAATGGTGGATACGCTTACCAAAATGCCGGCGTTTCATACTTATACGAATGTGCTGAACTTTATTGGAACGGGCTATCTGAACATTGGAAATTATGTAATCGGCCCCTGGTATAACTGGATCTACAGCAACGAACTGCAGGGTGTCCGCGTGCGGTTTGATCTTGGCACCAATAAAGGATTTAATAAAAACCTGATCCTGCATGGCTACATGGCTTATGGCTTCGGCGACAAAGTATGGCACTGGGAAGGTGATGCTTTGTATCTCTTCAAAAGAAATCCCCGCATGAGTCTGTATGCGATGTTTCGTCAGGATCTGGATTACGGACAACAATACTATGATGAAATTACCAGCGATAATATCTTCGCCATTGCGGTAAGAAAGCCGGGCATCCCCATAAAATTCATCAACCTGACCGAACAAAAAGTTCAGTGGTTTAATGAATGGGTAAACGGATTCTCGGTTACCCTCACGGCTGATCACCGGGTGTATAATCCCGAATTGAATCTGGCGCCCTTAAGTGATTTCGTAAAAGGACCGGGCAACCCGATGAATGGATTTGATGTTTCGGTGAATCTTCGTTTTGCATTCCTGGAGAAATTTTTTGAAACCACTTTCTACCGAACCAGTCTGGGAAGCGAGTATCCGATCATCGATTTGAAATACACACACGGCTTCCCGGGTGTGCTGGGCAGCACCCTTACCTACAATAAATTATTTGCCAGTATTTCCGATGTCATTAAGGTGCCACCCGTTGGTACCATTTATTATAATTTCTTCGGAGGTAAAACCACCGGTGTTCAACCCTATCCCTTTCTCAATGTAGCACCCGGCAATGAAACTTATTATTACAATAAGTATGCATTCAGTCTGATGGACAAATATGAGTATTTGCATGACCAGTTCCTGGGTTTCAATTTTGAACATAATATCGGAAGCGGCATATTTCGCTTCACACCGCTCACGCGCAAATTAAAGTGGCGGCAGTTTTATAACGTCAAGTTATTGTGGGGGCATCTGTCGCCGGAGAATACCGCTTATAACAACAATGCAGATTATACATTCAAATCGCTCGACGGAAAAACCTATATGGAAATCGGCACGGGTGTAGATAATATTTTTCGTTTTCTGCGCGTAGACTTTATCTGGCATGTATTACCGACCGGGCAGGACCTTTCTTACATTCAGAAATTTGGTGTGTTCGGAAGTTTCAGGGTTCAGTTCTAGTTTCCACTATTAAAAAATGTTCTGGCATGAACCAATTCCGGCCGGCTCGCACCTGGTACGCATTGAGCCGATACCTGCCTATAATATATTTTGGCTTTTTCGAAGTCGCCGGATTTTTCAGCAGCCAAACCTGCCCCATACAGACCATTCAGACGGTTGGGGTGCTTCTCCAGATCCATTTGATAAGCCTTCAGCGCTTGTGCAGCATCGCCCATTTCCAATAACATATCACCGAGCAATTCCCGGGCTGGAATAACGTCCCCGGGTGTGACCGGATGTTTTTCAGTGGCGTCTTCCTGATTCGCTGCAGAATCCATTAAAATCAGTGCCTGATTCATTTTACCTCTTTTAAAGAGCAGCCAGGCTTCTGAACTCCGGATCTGAATATCCACGAGATTGGCTTTGTAATGATCTTTTTGATTCAGTAGTGTATCGTAAATAATTTTCAGATTTCTTATTTCAAGCCGGGCACCATCTAAATTTCCTGTATGTATCATTCCCAGAACGCGCGCGAAATGGACAATGGCTTTTTGCCAGGGAAATTTCTCCCAGGGGAAAGCCGCCGGTTGAAATGGAAGATGCGTTGCTTCCTTCCACATTTTCTTTTCGAGCGCATAACGGGCAGGAATGGCCGCAAACGCATAAGCCACTTTAAAATCTTCGGGCGAAGTTTCCTGAATGGTTTTCAGATAGTCACATGCAACTTTGGCGTTGCTGTCGTCTGCGATTTGTAAATAAGCATATTCCAGGTAGTCCATCCCATGCAGCTCTTCATCCCAATGGCCTTTCAGGTGACCGTTTTCGGCATAACACTTCGCGGAGGCAGTAGATATCAGATTTGATTTGATGCTTTCATTCCATAGTCCCAGCCGGGTAAAAATATGAGAGGGCATATGTTGCGCATGGGCTGAAGCAGGTGCGATGGCGGCATATTTTCTTGCCGCAGATAAAGCGAGTTGTGCCAGTCCTGGATAATCGTACGTGTGAATTATATAGTGAACGATTCCCGGATGATTGGGCTGCTCTGTGTAAATGGTATTCAGGATCGCTCCCGCCTTTCTTTGATTGGCATACGATTTATCAGAAGGCTCCGCGGCAGCATCCAGCGCAAGTGCGTAAAATATGGCGGCTTCCTTATCGTTTGGATATTTTTCATAAATTTTCTCCATGGCCTTTTCAAAATTCACAGAGCGTATATGATCAGCGATCTTTGCCCAGTCCTGATAATATTTTGCAATCGCCTCAATGTAATCAGATTCCCTTTCCGATTTTTCATTCAGTGAACGGGCGATGGCAATGGCCTTTGCTCCTTTTTCAAGTTCAGCCGGTGATGAGGGCGCCCAGAGCGGATGAAAATTACTCATCGCTACACCCCAGTATGCCATGGCACATTGCGGCTCTTCATCAATCACTTTCGCAAACACTTTCTCCGATTCATCATATTCAAATGAATGCAAAAGAGTCACAGCCAGATTAAAATCCGGTTTTACCTTTTCTGAACAACTCATCTCAAAATTTGCTGAGCCAAAATTTTTATCCGGCGGCCCGCACAGGATGATGTCACCTTGTTTTAAATGAATGGCTTGTATATCCGATTCGGAAACATTTTTATTTTTCATTTTACAGGACAACGTCATCAGTAGAATGAAATAAACCGGGAAAGCTTTTTTGAAAAGCATGTTTATTATTCAATAAGACCCGAAGTTAGGGAAGTCTGGAAAGTCTGGAAGTCTGAAAGTCTGAGAGTATGGAAAGTGTGGCCAGTAGTTGCGGGAGAGAGCCAGAAAATAAATTAGTTCACACTTCCAGACTTTCAGACTTCCAGACTTTCCAGACTAACTCTCGGGTTTTGATGGAATAAGCTAAATGTGCCCAAGAATGATCCGGCAAATTTCTTCGATTTCTGCAAAAGATATTGTCAGTGGTGGTGCAATGCGCAAACAGTCCGAAGCAAATAAAAACCAGTCGGTGATCAGACCGTCTGCTATACAGGCATCAATAATCCGTTTGTTGGTTTCAAAATTTTGAAACTGAACGGCAATCAGCAGACCCACACTGCGAACCTCTCTGATTCCCGGATGATTCAACAGATCATGAAATAACTTTTCCTTTTCCAGCACCTGTTCAGTCAGTTGCTCCTTCAGCAAGACCTTCATGGCGGCCATTCCGGCGGCACAACTCAGCGGATGCCCCCCAAACGTGCTGATATGACCCAGGACCGGTTGATAAGTAAAGTGATCCATCATTTTTTTTGAAGAAATAAAAGCACCCAGTGGCAGACCGCCGCCCAGCGCTTTTCCAAGGAGAAGTATATCGGGTATAATGCCATATTGCTGAAAACACCATAAGGTTCCTGTACGCCCGAAACCAACCTGAATTTCATCCAGTATCAATAGCGCCCCGGTATCATCACATCTCTTTCTCAACGCCTGAATCCAAACCCGATCGGGAACAATGGCCCCGTTTTCTGCCTGCGCCGTTTCGGCAATCACACAGGCCGTTTTATCCGTTATCTGATGAAGGTCTTCTTTGTTATTATATCGCAAATGGGAAATACCAGGCAGGAGGGGTCTGAAAGCATTGCGCCAGTACTCATCTCCCATCATACTGAGTGCACCCTGGGTGGAGCCGTGATACGAATATTCAAATCCGACCATCTCAGTTCGACCTGTAATCCGCTTGGCCAGTTTCATAGCGCCTTCGGTTGCCTCCGTTCCTGAATTCGTGAAGAAAACCGACTGCAGATTTTCGGGAAGATGCTCAGCAAGCAAATGTGCGTATTGCACCTGCGGGGATTGAATGAATTCACCATAAACCAATACGTGCAGGTATCGATCTGCCTGATCCCGGATGGCCTGAACCACTTCCGGATGCCGGTGACCGGTATTACAAACACTGATGCCACCTATGGCATCCAGGTATTTTTTTCCGGACGAATCATAAAGGTAAACACCTTCCCCTTTTACAATTTCCAGACCCAATGGTGCGGGCGAAGTCTGGCCCAGGTGTTTAAAGAAAAGGTGCCGCAGATTCATAGTTGTAAAACGAAAATACGCCTAAAGCCCAAAGTCCAAAGCTTAAAACCTTTTTAAGCCGAAAGCTCAAAGCCCAAAGCCTAAAACCAATACAACTTACATGATAAAGCTTAAACCTTTTTTGGTATTAAACTTAATCATCAAACAGTTTTAGGCTTTGAGCTTTAGGCTTTAGGCTTAACTTTATGTAACCGTAAAAATAAATAGCATGCCTGTCATTCTTCCTGTCAAGGGCGTTTCGCCCGGTTTTGGTAGAAATATTTTTATCGCACCGAATGCAACCATCGTAGGAGATGTAGTGATGGGCGATGATTGCAGTGTGTGGTTTAACGCAGTTGTCCGCGGGGATGTCAACAGCATCCGGATCGGAAACAAAGTGAATATTCAGGATGGCTGCATCATCCATTGCACTTATCAGAAAGCAAAAACGATTATCGGCAATAATGTATCTGTTGGTCACAATGCCATCGTTCATGGTTGTACCATCCACGACAACGTACTCATCGGCATGGGATCCATCATCATGGACGGTGCAGAAATTGGCAGCAACTCCATCATCGCCGCCGGCGCTGTCGTGTTGGAGAATACGAAAGTGGAACAGGGTGCCATCTATGCGGGAATTCCCGCCCGCAAGCTCAAAGACATTCCCCAGGATCTTATCCACGGGGAGATAGACCGAATCGCCAATAACTACATCCAGTACGCGGATTGGTTCAGAGAGCCCAAAGCCTCAAACCTTTCAAGAGAAACTACTGAATGAACCTGATTCAATCTTTTCCTTATAGTAAAATGAATTGGTTTTAGGCTTTAGGCTTTGGGCTTTCGGCTTAAAAAGGCTTTGGGCTTTAGGCTTTAAGCTTATGAAGGCTTTAGGCTTATGGACAATTAACTCTCTTCCCTCTCCGTTATAGTAAAGGCCTCAAAACACCTTCCATTCATCGAAAAAAACTGGCAATTCATCGAGTTTCAGTGCGTTTCGTTGCAAGTGCGGGGGCTTTTTTGTAGGTTTAAATTGTTAATCAGTATCCAATGAAAACACGTAAAAACTTCCTTCTGTTAGCCGTGCTGTGCATGATCACCAGCACATTATTTTCCTGTAAAGCTCAGTATGGTTGTCCATCCGACGGCAGAAACGTAGGAGCGGAAAGGATTTTGAGTGGAGAAAAGGTTCCCAAAGCGCCAAAATTTAAAGCCTGATATTAATTCAAATCCAATTCTTTTAAAAACCAAACACTTCATCAATGTATTCCGTAAACCAATTAAATCCCCCCTTTATGAGCCTTACCCTACGTACCGACTTCGGATGTACCGAAGCAGTCATCGACGACGATTGCGGCCTGAAACGTTTTTACGAAGTCGCAAACATTTTGTCCGACGACCTTGATATCAATTTTAACCATAAAACAGATGATTTTGATTCCCTGATGTGGGACTTCTCTTTCAAAGGTCATGTGCTGACCCTGCATTATAATATCTATACGGGTATTTCAATCTATCCGAGAAAATTCCGGGAAGCACCCAGAAGAGATAATGATGCGGTGGTGGAAGTGGCCCATTTTCTGGAAGGGAAATTGCTGATCCATACGGCCAACAGACTTGCCTCCTAATACGTTTTTGTTTCTATTGAATCGAGCATCACACAATAGCTTACATAACGTTCTAACGATAACTTGCCCTCATTGAGGGCTTTTTTTATGGCGCAGCCCGGCTCGTTTACATGCAGACAATTATTAAACTGACATTCATTTAAAAGAGCCCGCATCTCTGGAAAATAGTGCGAGAGCTCCTGCCTGGGAATATCCACCAGACCGAATTCCCGGATGCCTGGTGTATCAATGATGTGCGCTTGTAAATCCGGCAGGTCGTACATCTCGGCAAAGGTGGTGGTATGCATTCCTTTCCCGCTCCATCCGCTCACATCCTGTGTTTTCAGTTCCTTACCTGGAACAACTGAATTGATAAATGATGATTTTCCAACACCTGAATGCCCGCTGAGTAAACTGGTTTTATTCCGGAGAATTTCTTCCACGCCTTCCGTCCCTGTTTTATTTTCCAGGCTCATCAGCAGTACGCGATATCCGGCAGCCGCATACATTTCCCTTCTTTCTTCAAAAAGATCCATTTCTTTTTTCCGGTAGATGTCCGCCTTATTAAAAATAATAATAGAGGGAATATGATAGGCCTCCCCGGCCACTAAAAAACGATCGATAAATCCCTGCGAAGTCTTTGGATCTTTTAAAGTAGCCAGCAGCAGTGACTGATCCAGGTTGGACGCAATGATATGGTGCTGATGCTTGTTTGCGGGCGACTGACGATTGATATAATTATTTCTTTCATCAATACCTGTGATCATCATGCCGCCTTCTTCTCCACCCGTTTCTATTTCAATATTCACCCAGTCACCTACCGCAATAGGATTGGTGGAAGTAATTCCGTCAATTTTGAAAATACCCTTGATCCGGGCCATGGATACATTTCCGTCTTCCGTTTTCACTGTATACCAGCTGCCGGTGGATTTATATACGCGTGCGCGCATCAGGGAAATTTTCTAAACAGGGTGAACCGCAATATCCATTCGAGTACAAGAATCAAAACAGCTGCCAGCACGAAGGGAAAAAATTTCTCTGTATAATGGGTGAAGGATGTAACCTGATATTTCGATTTTTCCAACCGGTCTATTTCTTTATAGATGGCGCCCAGGCTTTCATTATCTGTAGCCCGAAAATATTTCCCGCCGGTTTCATTGGCGATTTGCGTCAGCAGTTTTTCATCAATGCTCACTTTTTCTCTTTGCATGATGATTCCGCTGCTGGTTTGAACAGGTACGGGCGCAAATCCCTCCGTTCCAACACCGACTGTGTATACGCGCACGCCAAATGATTTTGCAATTTCTTTTGCCGTATTCGGATCCAGTCTGCCGCCATTGTCTTCTCCATCTGTGAGCAATATGATCACTTTGCTTTTCGATACAGAAGAACGAAGTCGTTCCACGCCGGTTGCCAGTCCGCTCCCGATGGCGGTTCCGTCTTCCAGCAATCCGCTTTGCACATTAAATAACTGCGATTTTAACACCGCATGGTCAGTTGTCAGCGGACACATGGTAAAACTTTCGCCTGCAAAAATTACGAGGCCCATCCGATCTGTCGGCCGGCGGTCAATAAATTCTGAAGCCACCTCTTTTGCTGCCTCCATCCGGCTCGGCGTAAAATCCTGCGCCAGCATGGATCCGCTGATGTCAAGACAAAAAACAATGTCAATTCCTTCTCCTGTAGTCAGCTGCTGCTCACTGCCTGTCTGCGGTCTGGCCAGCGCCACAATGATACATGAGATTGCAAGCATCCGAAGTAGAAATAATATATGCCGCAACATGGTTTTCCAGGAGCGTCCGTTACCGAAAGCTTTTACGCCTGAGACCAGCAAGGTGCCCTGCAAACGAACCGGCGGGCGCAGATAAAAAAATATCAGCAGTGGCAGCAATGCGAAGAGTGCAAAGAACCAAGGTTTGGCAAAATGTATATTTGATATCCAGTCGTAGAGCAATTATTAGTTATTAATTATTAGTTATTAATTGATGGCGGTTTTAAAACTTGTCATAAGCATGGAATAAATAATTAAGAATTCATCATTCACAATTATATTTTCTTTTCATTTATAAGAACCAACGAATTTTTTATTACTTCCCAGTTCGTATCATTTTCATAAGGGCCGGGTACGTACTTCGCAAATTTTACAAAATCACCCATCCGAAGTGTAGCCGTGAGACTGGAAAAAGCATCCCGGTCCATATTCAGATTGCTCAGGTTGAGAATCAGTTCCTCCGAAGTTTTTTCCATGGTCATCAATCCAAGGCGTCGGTTCAGGAAAATTCGCAGGGTGTCATTTAGTCCGGAATAATATTTTTTTACTGAAGAAGGATCTTCCTGCAGCATCTTCTTCAATTGATCAAGACTTGCGAGTGCATCATCCAGATGGGAAGCCCGGGAGCCGGTATTTTTCTCGACAATTTTCTCTTTGACAAACGGATGCCGGAAAAACCAATAGAATAAGAATAGCGATATGACGGCGATCGCGGAAACAATCCAGACGATGTACTTCACATCCGGATTCTCCAGATCCCGGATGCCCTTGATATCATGATAGTCCTGCGCGGAATCTATTTTTCCATAAGAAACTTCAACAGCCAGTGAATCCGTTTTAAATACCCTGTTTCCAATCGTAACGGAAAGCGCAGGAATCATGCGGGTACCCGAATCAAAACTGGTGAGCTTCCACTCCAGATGATAACTGGCACCTGTAGCCGAAATCAGCGAATCCCGGTTCGCTTTTTCGATCAGTTCAAAATGAGGAATGCTGTCAAATTGCGGCAGCAGATTACCCGAACTCATCGGCGATTTCACATCAATCATAAAACGGATCGGTTCCCCTATCAGAATATTGTTTTTATCGATGGACGCTTTCACGGTCGGCGTTTCCTGCGCCCAGGAACGACTGGCTCCTGCAAACAGGATCAGACATAAAATGATATAGGTGCGGGTTTTGGCCATCGGCTAGGAAGGTCGGTTTCTTCCCACAAAAAACTTTTGGAGAATCTTTACATAATCTTCATCGGTGCGCATATGGAGCAGATCTGCGCCTGATTTTAAAAAAAGGGATTTACTGAGTTCGGTCATTTTAAAAAAAGATTGTTGGTAAAAATTCCTCTGGGCAAAATCGGAAGTATCCACCCATATCATCATACCGGTTTCGGCATCTTCCACTTCGATCAGACCGGCATCGGGTAATTCCATATCCATCTTGTCATATACTTTGATTCCGATGAGGTCGTGTTTTTTTCCTGCTACGCGAAGTGCCTCCTCATAATTTTCATCGAGAAAATCACTGAGCAAAAACGTAATCGTTTTCTGACGAACTGTATTGTTCAGGAATTTCAGCGCGGCCGAAATATTTGTTTTTCTGTGGGCAGGTTCGGTGATCAGCAGGTCGCGCACCATATGCAACACATGGTCACGTCCTTTTTTCGGGGGAATATATTTCTCTATCTTATCGCTGAAAAAAACCAGTCCCACTTTATCGTTGTTATTGACAGCAGAAAAGGCGAGCACGGCACAAATCTCTGTAATGAGATCTTTTTTACGCCCTTTTTGTGTTCCAAACAGGGAACTGCCACTCACATCCACCATCAGCATGACGGTCAATTCTCTTTCCTCTTCGAATAATTTGCTGAATGGATGATTGAACCTGGCCGACACGTTCCAGTCGATAAACCGCACATCGTCGCCCGGATAGTATTCCCTTACTTCACGAAAAGCCATGCCCCGGCCCTTGAAGGCAGAGTGGTACTCACCCGTGAAGAGGTGACGCGTGAGGCGCTTGCTTTTGATTTCAAGCTCGCGGACTTTTTTTAGTATTTCCTGCGACGTCAGCATAGTTGGCGGTTGGCGGTTGGCGGTTGGCGGTTCATAGCTTATTTTCAAAATAATTAATAAATCCGTTTATTACTCTGATATTTCGATCAATGATCTCACTGATTTTATTATAAACCAGATCATCGATTAATCTAATTCGTAATGCTATACTTAAAAGTGTTTCCACTTCATAGGCTGACCCTCTTGATACATGCAGGAATTGAATAGTATCTTTTTTATGATTTCTCCCTATTCCTTCAGCAATATTTACTGGTATCGATACTGCTGCTCGGTTCGTTTGAGACGTTAATCCATATTTTTCCTCTTTTGGAAAAGCTTGCGTTATTTTATAAACCTCTTCTACTGTTTCCATGGAAAAAATCCAGACATCTAAATTTTTGTATTTTGACATAGCATAAAATTTTATGCTACTAATTTCTCTTTAACCTATTTTTGTTTTCCCACTAATCAACCAACCGCCAACCGCCAACCGCCAACCGCCAACCGCCAACCGCCAACCGCCAACCGCCAACCGCTAACCGCCAACCGCTTACGGCACCTGCACCGCCCGCAAAACCTCATCAATCACATAATCTGCATTGATATTCTCTGCTTCTGCTTCATAAGTCAGACCGATGCGGTGACGCAATACGTCCTTGGAAATGGAGCGCACATCTTCGGGAATTAAATACCCTCTTTTATTCAGGAATGCATTTGCCTTTGCTGCCAGCGCCAGGTTGATGCTGGCACGGGGTGATCCCCCATAGGAAATCATCGGTTTCAGTTTATCCAGCTTGTAATTCTCAGGGTTACGCGTGGCAAATACGATGTCGAGAATATAATTCTCCAGCTTTTCATCCATATATATTTTACGGGTCAGGTCGCGTGCATCCAGCACTTCCTGCATGGAAACCACCTGATTCAGTTCCGGGGTTTTAATGCCGGCCATGGAGTTGCGGATGATCAGCTGCTCTTCCTGCTTGGAAGGATAGGTGACGATTACTTTCATCAGAAAACGATCCTGCTGTGCTTCCGGCAACGGATAGGTTCCTTCCTGTTCCAGGGGATTCTGTGTGGCAAGTACCAAAAAAGGTTCTTCCAGAATATAACTGCTGTCCCCGATGGTCACCTGCCTTTCCTGCATCGCTTCCAGCAGCGCACTCTGTACTTTGGCAGGGGCCCGGTTGATTTCATCCGTCAGCAGAAAATTGGCGAATATCGGCCCCTTCCTCACAACAAATTCATGCTTTTGCTGATTAAAAATCATGGTGCCGATGACGTCGGCAGGCAGTAAGTCAGGGGTAAACTGTATGCGGCTGAATTTCCCGCGGATCGTTTGCGCCAGCGACTTGATGGTAAGTGTTTTCGCAAGACCCGGAACACCCTCCAGCAGGATATGCCCGTTGGTGAGCAGCCCCATGAGCAGGCGGTCCAGCATATAATGCTGGCCTACGATTACCCGTCCGATTTCCGTGCGCAGTTTGTCTACAAACTGACCCTGTACCTGAATTTTTTCGTTCAAAAGCCTGATGTCTTCCGCCGTGTACATGTTTCTATGAAATTAAAGTGAAAATCAGCAAACCTGCCCCGTCTCACGGGAATCAAGTTTGAATTTCAGACAGCAAATTAGAGAATGTAAGAAAATAAAAACTCAAAAATTATCTGGCGAAATTAGTGATTTCAAACGGCTGGCGGTGATGCATACCGCCTGATCGATAACTCCTTATTTGCTGTATTGCCTGTTTTCACAGAATTTTACAATTCTTTCAGCAATAAAAGGGGAGAAACGGAGTTACCCTTTTTCATAAAACCAAGAGATCATGCGAAAAATTGCATCAGTCATATCAGCGTTTACATTGCTTCTGGTGATCAATGCCTGTAAGAAAAGTGACAGCAGCAGTAATTCAAGTGCCAAAACGGTGCAGAATCTCTCCGGCAGTTACAGCCTGACCGCATTAACAGCCAGCCTTGCCGGCGTATCCATTAATTTGTATGATTCGCTTTCCACCTGCGAAAAAGATAATATTATTCAACTCAATACAGACGGTTCAGCGCATTTTATCGATGCCGGTGTTGTATGCGTTCCTCCCGAAGATTCTACCGGCACCTGGAGCCTGTCCAAATCGGGTGACAGCCTCACGGTGGCATCCACCGCAGCAGGTATCAGGTCCTGGGATGGCAAGACACTGGTATTAACCAATACAGAAACCATCAGTGGTTTTCCCGTACTGGCAACGACTACGCTGGTGAAGAAATAGATGCTAATTATTAGTTATTAAATATTAATTATTAATTGGTCAACGTAATTGACTTAATAATTAATAACTAATATTTAATAATTAAGAAAGGTATTTCCCCACAATAGGCATCCTCCTGCCAACGCCAAAAGCCTTGCTGCTCACCCGGATGATAGGACAGAACTGATTACGTTTGTATTCACTGGTGTTCACCAGCTTTAAAACGCGTTCCACCAAGGCCTCATCAACCCCCATGGCAATGATTTCCCTGGGACCTTTTCTTCTTTCTATATAGAGGTATAAAATTTTGTCAAGCAGGTCGTATTCCGGCAGACTATCGCTGTCCTTTTGATCCGGACGAAGCTCTGCAGAGGGCGCTTTCGTTAAAATGGAATTGGGAATAATTTCTTCGTCCTGATTAATCATATGCGCGAGGGCATACACCTGCATTTTATATAAATCACCCAGCACGCTGAGACCACCGGCCATGTCGCCGTACAAGGTACCGTAGCCGGTTGATAGCTCGCTTTTGTTGGAAGTGTTCAGCAGTATATATCCAAATTTATTGGCGATGGCCATCAGCAGATTGCCGCGGGTTCTGCTCTGGATATTTTCTTCCGCTACACCGAAAGGCAGATCATTGAAAACTGGTTTCAGCGTGGAAAGAAAACTTTCAAACACCGGCTGAATCGGTAGGATATCAAACGGATTGTTGAGTTTTTGCGAGAGCGCCTGGGCATCATCCACGGAATGACTGCTCGAAAATCCGGAGGGCATGGCGATGGCCCTTACATTTTCACTGCCCAGTGCCCTGCATGCAAGGGCCAGCGTAACGGCACTGTCGATGCCCCCGCTGCTTCCAAGGATGGCTTTCTGAAATCCCATTTTTCCAAAATAATCGCGGATGCCCAGCAATAGTGCGTCATGAATCTCACGGATATTATTGCGACGTGTGAGATAGGGAATGATCTGATCGGGTGTTAGAACAGAAGCCGATGTAAAAACAGGTGTATGCTTGTTAACCGGCCTGTACTTTATTTCCGTGTCAATGATCTGAAAGTCTTCTTCAAATATTTTTAGATGGTGCGTGCAGGTACCGTATGCATCGTATACCACACTGCCTCCGTCAAAAATAATTTCTGTTTGTGAACCAACCGCATTGCAGTAGTACATGGGCAGTTTGTATTTGAGCACATTCTGCCTGACCACGGCCCGGCGGTCTTCTTCGTGATCGTAATCAAACGGAGAAGCCGAAATATTGATCATCAGATCGGGCTGCTGTGGCATCAGCTGATCCATCGGACAGGCTCTGTATAAAGGATTTTCTCCCAGGTTCCAGATGTCCTCACAAATCGTTACGGCCAATCGCTTTCCCTGAAACTCGATGACATTCCATTCCTGGCCCACTTCGAAATACCGGTCTTCATCAAAAATATCATAGGTGGGTAAACAGGTTTTATGCACCACCGCCTTCACTTCACGGTCATGAATAAACCAGGCAGCATTAAAAAGATCTTTGCCATTGGGATCAGGGTTGTGGACGGGAGAACCGACGATCACCCCGATGCCTTCTGTGTACGCTTTGATTTGTTCTATGGAAGAATAGCAGCGGGCGATAAAATCTTCAAATTCCAGAAAATCACGGGGAGGATAACCGCAGACGCACAATTCAGAAAAAACTGCCAGATCCGCGCCGCCTTCTTTCGCCATCCGGATGCCCTGAATGATCTTCTCCGTATTCAGTTCAAAATTTCCAATGTGATAATTCTGTTGTACCAGCGCGATCTTCATGAAACAAATTTACTGCTAAGGCCCGGAATACTATCTTGCGGGCCTGAACGTTTTTATCCGGATGAAAAAAAACTGGCCGCTTCTTTTTTTGCTATTTATAATGGCCTGCAAAACAGGTAAGAAAGCCCCCGACGTTTCCAATATTCCGGTCACGGTACACATCGAACGATTCGATCAGGGATTGTTTGCCATTGATACGAACCACATACAACAGGGACTTTTAGAACTTGGAAAGCTATATCCTTATTTTATAAATGATTTTGCCGTAAATATTTTGGGCACCAGTCCGCTCTCCGATACCAGTGCCCAGGCCTTTTTTGCCTGTCGCCGGTTTATCAGTGGTTATATGCCGGTAAAGGATTCGCTGGACTTAAGATTTGCAAACATGCTGTCCATTGAAGAAGGGCTGAAGAAAGGTTTTCAGTATATACACTATTATTTTCCAAAATATAATCTGCCTCCGAAAGTGGTATCGTTTATCGGTCCCTTTGATGCACCGGGTGCGGCGCTGACCAGATATACACTGGCCATCGGACTTCAACTTTATGCAGGAAGGCAGTTTCCTTTTTATCTCAGCAGCCAGGGACAGGAACTTTTTCCACTTTATATATCCCGTCGTTTTGAGCGGGAATACATCGTGCCCAATTGTATGAAATCTCTTTCGGAAGATCTTTTCCCGGATCAGAGTCAGGGAAAGCCACTGATCGAACAGATGATTGAAAAAGGCAAGAACTGGTGGCTGATCGATCAGCTGCTTCCGGAATCGGCCGATAGCCTGATAACCGGTCTCTCCCAAAAACAACTCAACTGGTGCGAAAAAAATGAGGGGCAGATCTGGAATTTCTTTCTGGACCAGAACCTTTATTCCCTCGATCCCGACATGATCAAAAATTATATTGGCGACTCTCCCTATACCCAGGGAATGCCGGAAGCCTCGCCTGGTAATATAGGTCAGTGGGTGGGTTGGCGGATCGTTCAGAAATATGTGTCGCTCCATCCCGACATTACGCCTCAGCAGCTGATGCAAACCGGCAATCGGGTAATATTTGATGAGGCGAAGTATAAACCGAAGTAGGTTGGCGGTGGGCGGTGGGTGGAATTTTACTTATAAAAAGTATCTGGTAAATGTTTATAAACTATTGATATTGAATGTATACCGCCAACCGCCAACCGCCAACCGCCAACTAATGAAAAATGCAGTAAATTTGCGAATCCAAAAATGTGATTATGTCCAAGCCGAACAGCTTCCGGTGGAGTATGGAAAGTGAGCCGCACAAACCCAGAACCAAGGAAATTATCTATAAGCACCCTGAAATCAGAACCCTGATTGGCCGGAATCCATGGACTTTTGGTGTGATCCTGCTATGTGTTGGATTTCAACTTGTTCTGTCTTATTTTCTGAAAGATGCTTCCTGGTGGGTGATTTTTCTCGTCGCTTACCTGGGTGGAGCTTTTGCGAGCCATACATTATATGTATGTATTCACGAAGCCGCGCACAACCTGATTTTCAAAAAGAGTTTCTTTAATAAAATAGCCGCCATCACAGCGAACCTCCCACTCGTATTTCCAAGTGCGATTTCATTTCAGAAATATCACCTGAAACATCATTCTTATCAGGGTGTGGAAGAACTGGATGCCGATATGCCCTATCGCTGGGAAGCGAAGCTGATCAATAATTCGGGATTGGGTAAGGCGCTCTGGCTCCTGCTCTATCCGATTTTTCAGATGATCCGCCCGGGACGTATCAAGGAAGTTCGTCTGATGGATAAATGGACCGTTGTAAATATCATTGTTCAGGTCGTTTTTATGACGGGCTTCATCTATTTCTTCGGATGGAAAGGAACCGTATACTTAACAGCGAGTTTCTTTTTCTCCGTCGGTTTACATCCATTGGGTGCCCGCTGGATACAGGAACATTTTCTTACACACGGCGATCAGGAAACCAAGAGCTATTATGGTTCTATGAATACATTAAACCTGAATGTGGGATATCACAATGAACACCATGATTTCCCTTCTGTGCCCTGGAACAAATTACCCAAAATCAAAAAATTCGCCGGCAGCTATTATGATTCGCTGGGGCATCATACTTCTTATACGATTCTGCTTTTCAAATTTCTATTCGACAGAAATCTCTCTGTCTATTCCCGCATGGCCCGCGACAATCGCGGCGGATCCAAGACGAAGATGCATGTTGTGAAGGCTGAAAGTGTTAGTCCCGAAACGCTGTCTTAGTGTGGTAAATGAGGAAGTGTATTTTTGAGGGAATGTGGAATTTGAATGCTTAATGATAATGTGCAAGTGCATCTACCGCCTCCAAGTATTTCTCTTTCATGAACAAGTTCAGTTTTAGGCTTTGCGCTTTACGCTTTAGGCTAAAAAGAATTTTAGGCTTTGCGCTTTAGACTTTAGGCTCAAGAAGGTTTTAGGCTTTAGACTTTGGGCTTTAGGCCTGTGTTGGCTTTAGACTTTGGGCTTTAGGCCTGTGTTGGCTTTAGACTTTGGGCTTTAGGCTTAAAAGGGGAAAAGCAATCTGAAACCAGGAACTGTATTTTTCAGGCCGCTGCTGAAGATCATCTGATATGTCTTCCATCGAACGAAAACAATAATCATTCACTTCCTGCTTATTCGGGTATAGCTCACCGTTATAGGTGCCGGTGTATACATGATCAAATTCAAACTCGGTGAGACCGTTGTCGAATTCCGTGCGGTAAATAAAATCGAATATTTTATTGAGTGTGGTATCAATGCCCATTTCTTCTTTCAGCCGCCGGCCGGCGGCTTCTTCCACACCTTCGCCGGGTCGCGGATGGGAACAACAGGTGTTGGTCCATAAACCCGGGCTATGGTATTTTCCCAGCGCCCGTTGCTGTAAAAGCATTTCGCCTTTTGCATTGAATATAAAAACACTGAAAGCCCTGTGTAAAAGGGCTTTCCGGTGTGCTTCCATTTTTTCTATCGTGCCGATTTCTTCGTCCTGCTCATTTACCAGGATTACTTCTTCCACTTGATTTATTTAGATGTTGGTATGGTAGACTGTATTCGTGGATCGTAAATCGATGAACGAAATCCGATACACGATGCACAATTTAAAATTGTGCTATCTGTGCCTTCAGCAGTTTGCGGGCAAAATGTATTCTGCTTTTGATGGTCCCCAAAGGTTCCTGCAGCATGTCTGCAATTTCATGATACTTGTAACCATCAAAATAAAGCAGAAACGGATTCCTGAATATTTCAGGGAGTCCATGAATGGCACCCTGTATATCGCGGATACGCAAATTGCTTTCAGCATTTCCCGTGATCACGGCCGACTGGCTATTGTTTAGAAGATAGTCGTTCGGTGAAGAATCAAATATCGTTTTCTGTTTCGCGCGGCGCCGGTAATTATTGATAAAAATATTACGCATGATCGTGTACAACCATGCTTTGATATTTGTTCCGACGTTGTATTTATCGCTATTGGCTATCGCCCGGTATAATGTTTCCTGAAAAAGATCTTTCGCTTCCTCGCTATCCCTGGTTAAAGTGATCGCAAACGGCTTCAAAAATTCAGCATTAGATACCAGAAGCTGGTTGAATTCAAGAGCACCCATATTGAGAATGATTTACTATATAAAGATAAAAATAATGCCAAGACGGAATGTCAGATATAGGACAAGCGGAGAAATCTTAACAATGAATTTTTGCGGCCAAAGAGTCACGGGCCGTATGACAAAAGGCCTCTGGCAAGTGTGAAAGTCTGGAAGTCTGGAAGTTTGGAAGTCTGGTGTAGGGTTCTTGAAAACGTTCACTCTGCGATGGGCAATCAGGGTCCCCCGCCAACCGCCAACCGTCAACCGTAAGCCTTAAAATTTACAAAGTGGGATTAAGGAGAGCACCCGAATCCAGCAGGCGGTTAACCGTTGCTGATATGGTGGAAGAAGCACGGAGGATATTGAGATGCCTCATATTGTGAAGATCTGAACCTAAAAGACTTACGTATTTCTTTTTGATGAGATATTGGGCGAGTTCTTCCTGCTTTTTGCCATAGTACCCGCAGAGGGAAAGCAGGTTTAACTGAAATATGCAGTCGATATCATGCAGTTCGTCGTAAACTTCTTTGTGGGCACCGAAGTACAAATAACGCTCGGGATGGGCAATAATTGGCTGATATCCCTTCATCTGTAACTGGAAAAGTTTTTCCTTCAGGTCCATGGGCTGACGAATAAAAGAGAATTCCACCAATACCATATTTTTATGGATGGTAAGCAGGGGGATGTCTTTTTCCAGTAATTCATCTACGTGCTCATCCAGAAAATATTCTGCAGCGCCTCTGAATTCAACCTTCAACTCCGTTTCTTCCAATCGCTCCCGTACCATTCGTGCCCCGTTTTCAATGATCTCATGGGTATTTTTAAACAGATCCCATTGCACATGGGGCGTGGCAATAAATTTGCGGTAACCTAGTTCATGCATCGCGCGAATCATCACGATGGACGATTCCAGATCAGTGAGTCCATCGTCAATACCCGGAATCAGGTGATTATGCATGTCTGCCACCAACCCGGACAAATCTGCGGGACCCTGATCTTTCTTTTTAAAAAATCCGAACATAGTTGTTGGCGGTTGATGGTTGGCGGTTGGCGGTTATATGCAGACCATTAGTCAGTGAAGATAATTGGATATTTATATTTTGTGTAATACATTTCATTGAGATTAACATCTAATGACCGCCAACTGCTAACCGCCAACCGCCAACCGTTTCTGATAGTCCTCATACACGCTCCGAATCCCTTCTTCCAGTGAAATTTTCGCTTCCCATCCCAGTCCTTTCAATTTAGAAACATCCATGAGCTTGCGGGGCGTTCCATCGGGCTTTGAAGTATCTTTTACAATATCCCCACCATAGCCTGTAATGCGGGCAACCAGTTTTGCCAGTTCCAGAATACTCAGATCTGTGCCGGTTCCTACATTCACCAGACCGGCTTCATTGTAATTCTTCATGAGAAAAATACAGGCTTCTGCCAAATCATCTACGTGAAGAAATTCTCTTTTGGGCTCACCGGTACCCCATATGGTAACGGAAGGTTCATTTTTTATTTTGGCCTCATGAAATTTCCGAATCATGGCCGGAAGCACATGTGAATTTTTCAGATCGTAATTATCGTTGGGTCCGTATAGATTGGTCGGCATGACTGAAATATAATCGCAGCCATACTGCGCACGAAAAGCATCACAGAGTTTGATGCCCGCAATTTTTGCGATGGCATACGGTTCATTGGTATGTTCCAGCACGCCGGTTAAAAGGTATTCTTCTTTCAAAGGCTGGGGGGCCATCCGGGGATAAATACAGGACGATCCGAGAAACATCAGTTTCTTCACATCCGATTTCCAGGATGCATGAATGATATTACTTTCTATCATCAGGTTCTCATACAAAAAATCTGCGCGGAAAGTATCATTGGCCAGGATGCCGCCCACTTTAGCGGCAGCAAGAAAAACGAAGTCCGGTTTTTCAGTTTCAAAAAAAGCATGCACGGCAACCTGATTGCGCAAATCCAGTTCATTCGAAGTTTTATAAACCAGGTTGCTGAATCCTTCTTTCTCCAGTTTCCTTTTTACGGCAGATCCCACCATTCCCCGATGACCGGCAATATATATTTTATCGTGACTATTCATAAAACTCTTTTAATTATTAACTATTAAGTATTAAGTATTAATTGAAACACCGTTAATAATTAATAATTAATACTTAATACTTAATAATTACTATTCGTACTGATTGCGTATTTCGAAACCCGACTCCTTCAGTATTTTTTCACGACGGAAAAGATCTACGTCTGCCTGAACCATTTCTTTCACTAAAGCAGGCAAATCATATTTCGGCACCCAACCCAGTTTCTCTTTCGACTTGGTGGGATCACCGATCAGCAAATCCACTTCTGTCGGACGAAAATATTTCGGATCTACCACCACCAGTTTCTTTCCCTTTTCAATCTGGTAATCGGGGTTGCTGCAGCTCACCACTTCGCCATATTCACCATCGTCCTTTCCCTTAAAGGCAAGCTGGACGCCGATTTCAGCAAATGCCATTTTTACAAAGTCACGCACGGTCGTGGTAACCCCGGTGGCAATCACGTAATCTTCCGCTGTCTCCTGCTGCATAATCAGCCACATCGCTTCCACATAATCTTTCGCGTGACCCCAATCGCGACGCGCGTTCAGATTTCCCAGGAAAAGTTTTTCCTGAAGACCCAATCCGATTTTCGCCACCGCCCGCGTGATCTTCCTGGTAACAAATGTTTCTCCGCGCAGGGGAGATTCATGATTAAACAGAATTCCATTCGCTGCAAACATATTGTAGGCTTCACGATAGTTCACCGTTATCCAATAGGCATACAGCTTTGCCACTGCGTAGGGTGACCGCGGATAAAACGGCGTTGTTTCCGATTGAGGAACGGCCTGTACCAGACCATATAACTCAGAAGTAGATGCCTGATAAATTTTTGTTTTCTTAATCAGACCAAGTAATCTGACAGCCTCGAGTATACGAAGGGTACCGATGCCATCTGCGTTGGCGGTATACTCCGGTGTTTCAAAACTCACCTGCACATGGCTCATCGCCCCGAGATTATAAATCTCATCGGGCCTCGTTTCCTGAATGATGCGGATCAGGTTGGTGCTGTCCGTCAGATCTCCATAATGGAGTTTAAAATGAACATTCCTTTCATGTGGATCCTGGTACAGATGATCGATCCGGTCTGTATTAAACAGCGAACTTCTTCTTTTAATACCGTGCACTTCGTATCCCTTATCCAGCAGCAGTTCGCTGAGATAAGCCCCATCCTGTCCCGTTACACCTGTGATCAATGCGACTTTCGCCATATCTATTTCTTTAAAAATTGAGTGATTTTCCGAAGCGGTTTCAAATATAATGTAAAAAAATAAGGCTTCAGGCCGTTGATGCGCCAGGCCTCCCGGTCCTCCCGGTTTGCTCGCAACCGGTTTTTAACCGATGCATTGCTGACTCCTCCCGTTCTCATCTTTACGATAATCTGCGGAATATAAAAAGCTTTCATCTGATGATTGACCAAAATCCGCAGCATCATTTCATAGTCGGCTGCCGATTGCATACTGGTATTATAAAGACCGACCTGGTCATAGACAGATTTCCTCACAAAAAAAGTAGGGTGTGGTGGCATCCATCCCCAGTAAAAGGAACCACTGTGATAATTTCCCGACTTCCAGGTACGTGTGATCCGGTTGGCGTCGCGGGCATCCATGTACTGAAGATCCGCATAACAACATAAAACCGCAGGATCCTGAAAAACGGCTGCTATTTTTGAAATAACCTTCGGCTCAACATACACATCGTCTGAATTCAAAATACCAATGATGTTACCAGTGGCGGCTCGAATTCCTTTGTTCATGGCATCGTAAATGCCATTATCTTTTTCAGATATGATTGAAATATTATGATTGAACCCTCTTATTATCTGCAGTGTATTGTCTTTTGAATCACCATCCACGATGATATGCTCGATATCGGTATAATCCTGCTGCGCAACAGATTGCATGGTTTCTGCCACGGTCGCATCACTATTGAAGGTGGTTGTTATGATAGAAACTTTGAGTGACATTGCATAGCCGTTCTTCGTTGGGCGTTGGGCGTTGGGCGTTGGGCGTTGGGCGTTGGGCTTTAGGCGTTAGGCGTTAGGCGTTAGGCGTTAATGATTCTGTCTCTTACATATAAAGCCGGATTGCCAGAATATATTTTCATCGCCTCCAGATCTTTCGTTGCCACCGAATTCACCGTTAGCACCGCATGTGATTGACAAACAATGCCTGCACAAACGACCGCATTCGCGCATATCCAAACACCATCCTGTATTTCTATTTTCCGATATCGCGGCGGGAAGTTCGTTTTAGAATAATCGTGATTACCTGTTAACAATATTGCTCCTTGGGAAAGACAAACATTATTTCCAATAACCACATTTTCAATATTGTCAATCCAGACATCCTCGCCGATCCAGCAATTGTCACCAATGACCAGTCTCCAGGGATTTTTGATTCTGATACGGGGCTTCAAAAGAACCCCCGAACCAATCCGGGCTCCAAATATCCTCAGCAGTGAAATTTTAAACCCGGATGGAAATGGAATACGACTGAATAAAATAAAATAATTAACAGGATACCATAACAAAACTTTCCATCGGGGTCCGGGAACATAATTCCCTACACTGTATTTAGAAAGATCTGTCTGCATGCATTGGTTTTATTAAATAGCGGAAAAGGCTATCAACTAAATAAATTCTGATAAGATTTCCTAAGACTATTTGAATCTGCAGCTGAACCCGCATATTGCCGGCAGTGTCCACTCCATTGATCAAAGGCCGACTGATCAAATCCCGCCAGTTCTATTAGTGCTCCGATCCATTGCTCTTCTTTCTCCAGGGAAAGATCCCATCCGATTTCTTTTTCACGCAGGGATCGCCAGGGCGTATTGTTACTGATCAAAACAATTCTTCCTGCAGACAGGGCCTCAAATATGGCGTGACCAAAATTCTCACCCTGTGTAGGCAGAACGAACACATGAAATTTCTCCAAAGTAGGAATTACTTTGTTATGCGGCAGAGGACCGCCGTACGTAATCCTGATATTTGCAGGCAGGGACTGAATAATTTTTTTCGATTCTTCCCAGTAACCTGCATCTTCAATTTCACCATAAATCCCAAATTCCAGTTGAACATCATCAGGCAGACGACTCAAAAGATTCAGGAAGAAATTAATATTTTTAATTCCCATGATGCGGGAAATAAAAACACAACGGAGACTGCCTTTTACTTTTTCCACGGGCATCAAAACAGCAGGCAGGGCAGCCGAAAAATTGGATATCATTTCCACCTTACCTGCCCCGGGAAAATATTTCAGCACGTCCTTCTTTTCCTGGTTGTCCGTTGCATGAAATCTGATCTTTTCCGGAACGCGCATGGTATTTAAGAACTGAATAAATATTTTCTTTTTGGAAGATTTCAATCGAATGGCGGATTCCCGAAGCATACCCCTGGGCGACAGCACCACCCGGGATTGAATTTTACTTCTCCATAAAAGGAACAGGGGCATGATCGTATAACGAAGAGAATATAAGCTGTTCAGATAGATAAAATCAGGGGCCACTGTATTGACCAAATTCCTGATAAGTGGGATCGTCAGTGTTTTTTTTGAGGCATAAAAGATTTGAATACCGGGTTCGTGCGGAATCCATTGATCTGCTGTGATTTCAGGATACGGAGCCGCTTCTCCTAAATCGGTATCCGAGGTGATCACAGAAATAGAATAAGTCCCATGCATGCCGGCGATAAAATTTTTAACCGATTGTATCGGTCCGCCGGCCTTATACCCGGGCTCATACCATTCCGTAAAAATGAGAATTTTTTTTAGGCTCAATGATCAGGTTTAATGAATCGCATTTTTTCCCATCCAATAATCCAATACGACAAATAACCAGATCTCCTGCCAGCGGATATTGGGGTCGCCCGATAAAAATTGCTGCCAGGTTTTTTTTAACGCATCTCCTTTTATAAAATCCCGTTCTCCGATATGATGAATATGTGTTTCACAAAAACTCCGTAGTTCTTTTTTCATCCATTCTTTCCAGGGGAACACAAAACCCTGTTTTTTCCGATGAACAATTTCATCAGGCAACAATGGCTTTACGGATTCTACCAAAAGACTTTTTGGATACACAGGAACCTTGAAATGATCAGGCACCGACATCACGAATTCGACCAGGTCCTGGTCAAAATAGGGTTCCCGGATCTCCAGCGAATTTGCCATGCTCATCTGGTCGGTATCTTTCAGCAATGTCTGCTGTGTATATCCAAGATATTCGGCTGCCGTCACCTGACTGTAATAAGGCAACTTTGACAAAGCGGCTGATTTTGCAATCAGTTGCTGCGCCAAAACATACTGATCAGAAACCGGCAATGCTGTTAGTTCAGACAAAGCACGGGGAGATATCAGTTGTCTCAGGATCGGGTATGTATATTCGATGGCCGGTGAAGGCAATTCGAGCATCTGCCTCATCCGGTCTTTTTTTTCTCCCTTACCCAACAATCCGGATAAGCCATTTCTCAGAATAACCGGGGATTTCCATAACCAGCGTTTCTGTTGCAATTTGATATAATTGTCAAAAATCGGGTATCCCGCAAATAACTCATCACCGCCGACACCAGAAAGCGCTACCCGAATGCCTTCTTTATGGATGGCTTTTGATACAACGTATGTATTGACTCCATCGCCACTCGGCGTATCCATCGCATCCAGGGCATTCGTCAATTCCTCCAGCATGATCTCCGGTTGCATGCGGATCTGAACATGCCGGGTATTGAATTTTTTCGCGATGATATCTGCGTATTTCGATTCATCGTATTCCGACTCATCGAAAGATATATTAAAGGTGTTGGGCGAAGGATCGCCGGCTTCGACCATCAAGCCGA
>Ga0206961_1080_pt1 | contig 24482 bp, 19 predicted proteins | sample Alteio_BWOrgHeat_30_FD_153238 | JGI IMG/M metagenome (GOLD analysis project Ga0206961, IMG submission 153238) | Enriched cells from forest soil in Barre Woods Harvard Forest LTER site, Petersham, Massachusetts, United States -... | ecosystem: Environmental > Terrestrial > Soil > Temperate forest >...
AGAACCGAATGGCAGTTTAGATGAAGAAATGGACGCTGATCAACAGGTTTACTCCTGGAGTAAAAATCCTACGGGTATGCGTGATACCAAGCATGAGCATATGCAAGGTGCCTTCTTAGCTAATTTTAAACAGCGTAGCGGTGATAATATGGGTGTTGTAGGAGGATTAAATGATCGCGCAGTTATTACCGCCACAGTTAAGTCTTTTTATCCTAATGACTTCGGTTTGTACAATATGTGTGGTAATGTTAATGAATGGTGTGCTGATATCTACCGTCCATTAACATCTGCTGATGTTAATGTTACCGACAAGCCTTTTCGTGGTAATAAGAATCAAAAATTATTTAAAAATGCTTCGGGAGAATTTGAAAGAGATTCTTTAGGACATTTAAAGAAAGTAGATCTTAACGATAACGAAACTAAAAATCGCCGTAATTATAAGCATAATAACGATACTAATGTTGGCGATGGTGATTCTGCCAGCCATTCATTTTACGAAACGGGTATAACTACTTTAATTGGTGATAAATCGAGGGTTTACAAAGGTGGTGGATGGAATGACAGGCCTTATTGGTTATCACCTGGGGAAAGGCGTTTTTTAGATGAAGATCAATCTTCCAGCTCTATTGGCTTCCGCTGTTCACAATCTGCGCTTGCCGATAAGGCAAATCCAGTTTCTCCTACACCTTTTAAAGGTGGTGATTTATATAGTGCCCCTAGTAAGAACCGGAATAAGAACCGGAAAAAGATGTAGGTAAACTCTACTGAATTTTATCGATCACATTAACAAAAATAAAAAAGCCTTGAAAGTATACACTTCAAGGCTTTTTTATTGTCTTTTTGCGGGCTGGACGGGACTCGAACCCGCGACCTCTGCCGTGACAGGGCAGCATTCTAACCAACTGAACTACCAACCCGTTGGTCCTTTCAAAACAGCTTCAGATAACCTTCATTACCTGTCCTTATTTTTAGGGACGGCAAAGATATGTTTTTTTATTTTTTATAGACAAAGTTTTTATAAAACTTTTATTAAAAAAATCTAAGGCTTAATTTTACGTATCCAGAGTCGTACTTTCACGGTTCTAATTTTTAACGGTAAACTACTAAAATGCCAGAATTACAAAACAGACAGTTCATTGAGTTGGAAAAACCAATCAAAGAATTGTATGATCAGATAGAACAAGTAAAAGCCAGTTCAGAAAAAACCAAGACGGATGTATCAAATCTTGTCGCCACTTTAGAAAAGAAAATTGTTGAAACTAAAAGACAATTAACTTCTCATCTCACACCTTGGCAGAAAGTACAATTAAGCCGTCATCCAGACAGGCCATATACTTTGAAATATATTAATAAGATGACCACCAACTTTATCGAATTACATGGCGACAGAAATGTAAAAGATGATAAAGCAATGATCGGAGGTTTTGCAGACCTTGATGGAGAAACAGTAATGATCATCGGCCAGCAAAAAGGTATCAATACTAAAATGAGGCAGATAAGAAATTTTGGTATGGCAAATCCTGAAGGATATCGTAAAGCATTGCGCTTAATGAAACTAGCAGAAAAATTTAACAAGCCTATTATTACATTGATTGATACACCGGGTGCATACCCAGGTTTAGAAGCAGAAGAACGCGGACAAGGCGAAGCCATTGCAAGAAACATATTTGAAATGATGCGCCTGAAAGTCCCTGTTATTTGCGTGATAATCGGTGAGGGCGCAAGCGGTGGTGCATTGGGTATTGGTGTAGGCGATAGAGTATACATGTTAGAGAATACCTGGTACACTGTTATCTCTCCCGAAAGCTGCAGCAGTATCTTATGGCGCAGCTGGGATAAAAAAGAAACAGCAGCAGAACAATTGCGTTTAACGCCAGAAGATATGATCGGCTTTGGATTGGTTGATGGCAAGATCACTGAACCATTGGGCGGCGCTCATTGGGATTATGATGAAGCAGCTGAAAACCTAAAGAAATTTTTGATTCCTGTGATCAAAGAATTGAAAAAGATACCTGCAGATAAAAGATGCGAACAACGCATTGAAAAATTCAACAAGATGGGCTTCTGGAATGAAATAAAATAATAATAGATCGCTTGGCAATAAGCTCAATAAAGTTATGCCGCTGAAGTGAGCCCCGAAAGCTTTCGGGGACGATGATGAGTAAACGCAGCATGCCCGTAAACAAGAATTTTAACTAAAAGACCCTTCTAGGGTTAAGATTTATTATATGCTTAAAATAGGTGTTTTAGGAGTTGGTCATTTAGGAAAATTCCATCTTAATAACTGGAAAGAAATTGAGGGTATTGAATTGGTTGGGTTTTATGATCCGAACGATGAGAACGCTGCAGTGGTAAGTGAAAAATACCAGCTGAAAAGATTTACGAACGCCGAAGAATTAATAGACCTCTGCGATGCGCTTGATATTGTTGCCCCAACATTTGCGCATTTCGACCTTTGCAAAGCAGGCATCAGAAAACACAAACACATTTTTGTTGAAAAGCCTTTGGCCAATACAATGGATGAGGCAAGGGAATTAGTACAGCTGGCTAAAGAAGCAAATATTAAATTCCAGATAGGCCATGTAGAACGTTTTAACCCGGCATTGCTGGCTTTAAAAGATTACGCACTTGAACCAATGTTCATTGAAGTACATCGCCTTGCTCAATTTAATCCACGTGGTACAGATGTTAGTGTAATACTGGATCTGATGATCCATGATATTGATATTATTTTAAGTCTTGTGAAAAGCAATGTAAAATATATTTCTGCCAATGGTGTTGCTGTAATGAGTGATACGCCTGACATCGCGAACGTGCGCATTGAATTTGATAACGGCTGCGTAGCTAATTTAACAAGCAGCCGTATCTCAATGAAAAAAATGCGTAAGATGCGCCTGTTTCAAAAAGATGCCTATATCGGTATTGATTTTTTAGAAAAGAAAACAGAGATCATTAAATTAAGCACCGGAGAAATTACTGATAAAAATGTTTTCACATTTGATATTGATACCAACAATGGTAAAAAAACAATTGCTATTGCTAATCCTGCGATAGAAGAAGGCAATGCGATCAAAATGGAACTGGAAGAATTTCGGAATGCCATTGTACAAAATACCAATACGGCAGTTACGGTAGTCGATGGTTACAGAGCAATGGACGTGGCCCATCAGATTTTAGCTAAAATTGCCAGTGGCAATGTAATGTAGTATGAATTACCTTCATCAAACAAATTACTACAACCTGCTTGAACCAACCCCGCATACATATCATCTGGTACTTTATTAGCGATATTATCAGCGCTATCATTACATGGATATGTTTTTATTTTTTACGTACTATTATTCAGCATTATTCTTTTAGTGTTCCATCCGGATTTTATCTGGGAGGTTTTTTATATGTACTGGGCTGGATAAGCTTATACTTCCTCATCGGCTCTTATGAAAATATTTACGAAAAATCAAGGGTGAATGAATTTTTCAGAACGCTTGTTATTAGCCTGATCGGTTCGGTAGCGTTGCTATTTTTTTTTATTTTAAAAAACCCGCAGGTTGATACTGAATATTATTACCTGGAATTTTTCAGTCTGCTGATCCCGGTATTTGTCCTTACGTATTTACTAAGGTTAATCATCTTAACAAAAGCAAAAAGACAACTCAAAAGAAAAAAAGTTTTTTTCAATGTATTATTGATTGGCTCAGGCAAAAACGCTACGCAGTTTTTTGATGCCTTTGCTAAAACAAAAGGAACAACGAATTACCATATCAGCAGCTTCTTAAATAGTAATGGCAATAACGGTGTTCATCTTCCCGAAAATATTAAAAAGTATACCACATTGGCGGATCTGAATGCGATCATCATTTCAGATAATATTGAAGAAGTAATTATTACGGTAGAAAAGAATGACCGTATGGTACTAACTAATATATTACAACAGCTCAGCGATAAAGATGTAAATATTAAAATTACACCTGATGCGGTAGATATTATTTCGGGTGCGGTGAAGACGAACAATGTAATGGGCATACCATTGATCGATGTGCATAGCGGGCAGCTTCCGGGGTGGCAAAAAAATATCAAGCGGTTTATAGATATTTGTTTCTCGGGATTTTGCCTGATCATCTTATCTCCTATTTTATTGTACACTATTATCCGTACAAAATTTTCATCGAAAGGCTCCATATTTTATGTACAAGACAGAGTAGGTTTTAAAGGCAAGATCTTCGCCATTTACAAATTCAGAAGCATGGTGCAGGATGCGGAAAAAGATGGTCCGCAATTAAGCAGTTATGATGATGCACGCGTGACAAACTGGGGAAGAACAATGCGTAAATGGCGGTTAGATGAATTGCCGCAACTATGGAACATCTTAAAAGGAGAAATGAGTCTTGTTGGCCCAAGGCCCGAGCGTAAATTTTATATTGATCAGATCGAGTTGCAATATCCCGAATACAATTACCTTTTTAAAGTAAAACCGGGATTGACCAGCTGGGGAATGGTACAGTTCGGTTATGCCAGTAGCGTTGATGAAATGATCCAACGCATGCCGTATGATCTGATGTATGTAGAAAACGTATCTATCGGTCTGGATCTGAAGATCATGCTGCATACCATTAGCATCATCATTGCGGGTAAAGGAAAATAAGCGATCTGAAACTTACTATCCTATTTTATTTTACATTTGAGAAAACACACCCGAATTGAAAAAACTATTCGTCTTATTTTTTCTTTATTGCTTTCAACTTCCGGTTGCTTATTGCCAGTTGTCGTATTGGCAACAAAAAGCTAATTACACCATTGATGTAACATTAAATGATATAAACAAAACATTAGACGGCACTGTTGCCATAGAATATTATAATAACTCACCAGACACGCTTCATTATCTCTGGATAAATTTATCGGCCAATGCATACAAAAATGACCGAACGGCATATAGCGATCAGCTGATAGAAAATGGCCTCACTGATTTTTATTTTAGTGACGATGATAAACGCGGTTATATCAACAGGTTGAATTTTACCGTTAATGGAATTATTGCCAAAACAGAAGATCACCTTCAATACCAGGATATCATTAAGCTACTATTACCTACACCTATTCTGCCTCATGACAGCACATCAATTGCAACACCCTTTCGTGTAAAACTTCCGTATGATTTTTCTGGTAACGGCCATGTGAACCGCTCTTTTGAAATTACACAATGGTATCCGAAAATAGCAGTGTATGATATGGAGGGATGGCATATCAATACATACCTTAATGAAGGTGGCAATTACAATGAGTTTGGCGATTATATGGTTAACATAACACTGCCTAAAAATTATATTGTTGCCGCTTCAGGAGAATTACAAACAGCAACAGAAAAAGAATTCCTTGCGAATAAATACAATAAATATTCTTTTAAGCCAAAAAGCGCAACATACCATCCGCAAGATCTAAAAGCGGTCATCCGAGAAAATTTATTACCGCCTGCTTCTTCAACGGAAAATAAAACCATCTCATTCAAACAAAATAATACACAGGATTTTGTTTGGTTTGCAGATAAACGGTTTAATATAGCACACGATACACTACAACTTCCATCAGGAAGGATCATTGACGTAAATGTTTACCTGCTTCCTTCTGTAAATAATGATTGGATAAGAAGTGTTGATCTGATCAAAAGTACGATACTCACAAGAAGCGAATGGCTGGGAGAATATCCTTACAATATTGCAAGCGTAGTTGAAACACCGCCAAGCTTTGCCGATAATACAAAATACCCTACACTAACAAGCATACCGCAAGATGTAGATAAACATTTGCTGGCAGCATCAATTGAACATGGCATTGGCGAAAGTTGGAACTACGGAATAGTGTCAAGCAATGAACACGATCATTTATGGATGGCGGAAGGTTTTAATAATTATTATGATAACAGGTTCAATAAAAAAAATAGCTGGGCAGATAATGGTTATTCTTTTTATTACAGGCGCATTCCACATTTCGATTCTCTTTTATTAGAAGAAAGCATTCAACAACACAAAGACCAACCAATTGAAACGGCGTCAGATAAATTTAGTCAGGCTAATTATCATTTAATAGCTGGCGTAAAAGCCGGTGAATGGATGAGTAAAATGGAACATGACCTGGGCAAGCCGTTATTTGATAGTTGTATGCACGAATATTATCATCGCTGGCAATTTAAACACCCCTATCCTCAAGATCTGAAAAAAACAATGGAAGACATAAGCAGGAAAAATATGGATAGTAGTTTCGCATTGCTCAATCAACAAGGCGGTATAGAAAACATCGTACCGAAAAAGCATTTTCATCTATTTGCACTTCCTGCTATTGGCTATAATAATTATGATGGATTAATGATCGGTGCAGCAATTACCAATACCAATTTACCACAACCTAAACTTCAATTCATCATAACACCTTTGTATGCGTTTAATAGTCAACAACTGAATGGCATCGGACAAATAAAATACTCCTGGTACCTTAACAGGTTATTTCAAAAAATAGAATTTGGAATAAACGGAGAAAGATTTGCATCAAAAGAAAGCCTGGATACGAACGGTCATAGAATATTTGAGAACTTTTATAAGGTTGTGCCTTCAGCAAGGTTTTATTTTAGGCATCCGTTAAGAAGCTCCACTGCTAGTTGGCTTGAATTTCGTACTTACCTGATCACAGAAAAATCATTCAATGAATTTGAAGATGTTAGCGATACTACCGGTGATATCTTTTATCCGGTATCAAGTAAAACCACTTTCCGGTATCTTAACCAGGTCACATTTAATGTAGATAATAGCAGGGTACTATATCCATATAATTATCAACTACAATTACAACAAGGCGATGATTTTTACAGAGTAAATGTAACGGGAAATTACTTCTTTAATTATGTGAAAGGTGGCGGGTTAAATGTCCGGGCATTTGCAGCAAAGTTTGGTTACCTCGGACAAAAAAATACCGATGCTTTTCAATATCAACCAAAATTGGCTGCGGGAAATGGAACCGACGATTATACCTATAGTGATTATTTTGTTGGCCGTACCGCATCATACTCAAATCCGGATAAACCTATATCAAATCAAGGTATCGCCGCACAACAATTATTAATACAAAATACGGGCGGTTTAAAATTCAGGTTTGATATAGACCCCGCATTACAGGGACAGTCCGAGAATTGGGTAGCAGCATTAAATTTCACAAGCACACTGCCGTATTTTTTAGTTCCCGTAAAAAATCCTTTTCGCATCTTTTTTGATGTAGGTACATATGCGGAAGCCTGGGGTGCTACTCCTCAAACAAGCCTGTTTCTATACACCGGTGGTGTACAATTATCCTTGTTCAAAAATATATTGAATATTTATGCACCGATAATTTATAGCAGCGATTTCAATAGTATTTTAAAAAGCGATCCTCAACAGAATACCTTTTTAAAGAAAATATCTTTTAGTATTGATGTGCAAAATATAAAACTGAAAAAATTTGTCCCAACAACTTATCAAACATTGGCTGATTAATTTTTGCCCTATTATATGGAAATAAAATATTTTACCAATAAAGAGATCGATAAAAAAAAATGGGATGACTGCATAGCTAACGCCGCGAACAGTTTGATATATGCCTATTCTTTTTATTTAGATGCAATGGCTAAAAATTGGGATGCCATGGTATTAAACGATTACGAAGCCGTAATGCCCCTGACATGGAATAAAAAATATGGGATCCGTTATTTATATCAGCCTCCTTTTACACAGCAACTCGGCATTTTTAGTAAAGAACCTATAGCCGGAAAAACAGAACAGGCTTTTTTAGAAATAATAAAAACCAGATTCCAATTTGCAGAAATATTTATCAATATTAAAAATATTTATCCGAAGGTAAAATCCATTGCCAATTTTATGCTGGCGCTAAATGTGCCTTACCAAAACATTTACTCGGGTTATAAAAATGATCTGGTAAAAAATATAAAACATGCGGAAAAATTTTCACTCGCTTACACAACCAGTGAAAATTATATTGAAGCCATTGATATATATATAAGAGAATACGCTTTAAGAACTCCACATGTAAAAGAGAGCGATTATAAAGCGTTCAAAAAACTATGTGGTATCTTATTAGAAAAGAATAGGCTCCTGGTACGAAAAGTCGTATCAGAAAAAAAAGAACTATTGGCGATAGCTATTTTTCTTAACGATGAAAGAAGACTCTATAATATATTATCAACTGTGTTGCCAGCAGGAAGAACAACAGAAGCCAATCATTTTTTATTTGATGAACTGATCAAAGAGTTTACTGGAAAAATTGAGCTACTTGATTTTGAAGGGTCAGATATTGAAGGGATAGCGGCCTTTTACAAAAAATTTGGAGCTATCAACCACCCTTATTACTTTTTAAGATACAATAATCTTCCATGGCCATTTAAATACCTAAAACAATAAGTACATATTGCTATTAAGCCTGTTTTTGTCCGGATAATATTTTTTCAGCAAAAGAAAGGTCAACAGGCTTTGTGATCTTAATATTATTTTCTTCCCCATCTACCAAATGAACTTTTAATCCAAAAGCTTCAACTACTGTTGCTTCATCAGTAAATTTATCTTTGTAATCGATTTTGAAGGCAGGTAATATTATTTTACTGTGAAATGTTTGCGGCGTTTGTATCAGTTTAATAATAGCTCGATCAATAGGTTCATTCCCTTCTTCGGTTAATACACGAACACTGTCTTTAGAATCAATAACAGGAATGGCTGATCCAAACTCGATGGCGGCTTCATAGCATCGCTTAATTAGATCGGTAGTTATTAAGCAACGTACTCCATCATGCACAAAAACAATACTCTCTTCATCGATTAGCTTTAGGCCGTTTTGTACTGAGTGAAATCTTGTGGTTCCTCCAGCAGTAATTTTGATGCGTTTATAATCAAAGAAAGCGTCAATAATCTCTTGTCCGGCTGATATATATTCTTCGGGTAATACAAGTAATATATTCAGGTCATTATATGCCTTTAAAAAGGTATTGATAGTATAATACAGTACAGGTTTGCCATTGATCAATAAAAACTGTTTAGGCAACGCCGTATTCATACGAGTACCGCTGCCACCTGCCACTATTACCGCTACTTTTTTCATGGATGCAAATTTATAATTAATTTCGTACAAACAGATTAACCAGCTAATTTGCAACCATGCCGCTTAAAACTACTATCCTCTTTTTTATGGCATCCACTTTATTATTGTTTAGCTGCAATAATAAGGAGCAACAAATGCAAGACCAGATGCAGCAGGTAATGGCATTGCAGCAAATGAACGACCTGGCTACTGCACAATACGTGGTTACCAAGATCATTAAAGCAAACGACAATCAAGCCTGGTATAAAGTAGGCGATCGTAAAATATTGATGAGCTGTAAAGCTACCCTTACTGCCGGCATCGATTTATCTGCCATCACTCCCAAGAATGTACAAATCGATGATAAAGATATCAATCTGCAGTTACCGCATGCAAAACTACTATCAGTCAATATAAAACCTGAGGACGTAGAAGAAGTATATGAAACGGAAGCTCCGTTCAGAGATCCGTTTACCAGTGGAGAAAGAAATGCACTGGCCATACAGGCAGAATCTCAAATAAGAAATAGTGTTGATTCATTAGGTATTTTAGAAACCGGCGAAAAGAATGCTACCTTATTTATCAGTAATTTTTTAACGCGTTTAGGCTATCAAAAAGTAATGATCCATTTTGATTAAAGTATTCACCAGATGTTTATTGTTAGTAGCGGGTGTACTCGTTATCATATTTGTATGCCAGCGAATGAGGCTACTGCCATCTTTCAAAGATATCTTTAAGCCTGCTCCTATTATTATTGACAGTACGCCCATCCTTGTAAAAGAAATAAATAATTTATCTCAATTAATTACGATCACTGCTTATAGTGAAATTGTAGTTGATTCTGTAAAACCTTTTAAAGTTCCGGTATTCCCCGGCGTGACTATTCCCATTCATTCTTTTGATGATGAGCTCGTATTGATCGGGAAAGGGAAAGTATTAGCCGGCGTTGATCTTGGTAAATTACAGGAAAAAGACATTTATACAAATGATGATTCCGTATCCTTGACTTTGCCAAAGGCTGAAATTTTGCAAGTGATCACAAACCCTTCTGACTTTGAAACTTTTAATGAAAAAGGGAATTGGAACGATAATGAAGTGATCGCTGTAAAAGTAAAATTGCGAGATAAGATGATCGCTGACGCGATGAAACAAAACATTCTCCCAAAGGCTTCAGCAATTGCCAACATGATGATGGAAAATTTTCTTCGTTCGGTCGGATTTAAAAAAGTAACAGTACAGTAATTATTTATTGCCAAGATATTTATACGCGAGGTCTGCTATCTCTTTAATATTAATTTCTTCCATACACTTAAAATGTTTTTTAGGACATTTATCGTAACCGATCTTACTACAAGGCCTGCAGGATAATTTCTTCACTTCAATATTCGAAAACTCCTGAGGTGATCTTACGCCGTAATAAGGATACATCCCAAATTCAGGAACAGTATTACCCCAAACAGCAATAATAGGTTTTTGAAAAGCTGCTGCAATATGCATCAGGCCTGTATCGTGAGAGATAATTAATTTTGCTTTACGTACTAGGTCTGCAGATTCATTTAAATTAAATTTTCCGCAGGCATTGTAAATTTTCGTATCGTCTAATTGAGAAACAGCATAACCTGTTGGCAGGTCTTCTTTTCCACCTAATAATATGATAGGGTGATTGATCGCATTGCAAAGTTCTTTCAATTTATGCAACGGCATTTTTTTAGTCGCCATGGTAGCGCCAATAACAATTCCTATAAAACCAAATTTGTGCGACATTGGAATTTCCATGTCTTGCACAATATCTTTTTCAGGAATAAAATAATCCAATCCTAATCCGTCATTGACAACTCCTAATTTTTCAACGGTTTCAATATTTCTATCAACAATATGCTTTTTAGGGAGGAGGTTTATTTTAAGTTTGGTATAAATGAATTTTTCAACATTTAATTTATTGTAAGAGAAAGATTTCACTCCCTTTAAAAAACGTTTTACGCGAAGTGTTCTTAAATTATGATGAAGGTCGATGATATAATCGAAGTTCTCTGCTTTCAATTCATTCATCATCAATTCAAAATTGTCTCCCAATGCATGAACCTTGTTGATATAAGGATTGTTGGCAACGATATCTTTGAATGCGGCTTTAGTAACAAAATGTATTTCAGCGTCAGGAAATTTCTTTCTAAGGCAACGAACAACAGGTGTAGTTAAAACAATATCACCAATTGATGAGAAACGGATAATTAAAAACTTTGCCATTGTTATTAATAAAAAAGATGTGTGCTCAAATAATTTTTAACATAATCTTCTACGCCTTTTTCGAGAGAGTAAAAGTCATCAGTATAACCGGCTGCTTTTAATTTAGCCATCGATGCTTCTGTAAAATACTGGTACTTATCGCGGATATCCAAAGGCATATTTATGAATTCAATATTAGGCGCTAACCCAAGTCCGGCAAAGGTTGATTTAACCAAATCGTTGAATGATCTTGCAGAACCTGTCCCTAAATTATAAATAGCAGAAGCTGGTTGATTTTGCATTAGCCAGTTACAAACGCTAACAACATCTTTTACATAAACGAAATCGCGTAGTTGTTCTCCGTCTTTAAACCCTTCTTTATGTGATTTGAATAATTTTACTTTCCCGTTTTGTTTTATCTGGTTGAAAGAATGAAAGATAACACTTGCCATTCTTGCTTTATGGTATTCATTAGGGCCATACACATTGAAGAATTTTAGTCCTGCCCAAAAAGGAGGATTCGTTGTCTGCTTAAACACCCATTTATCAAATTCATTTTTAGAAACGCCGTAAGGGTTTAGCGGTTGTAATTTTTCTGCAAGACAATCATCTTCATCACTATAGCCAAAAGCGCCATCACCATAGGTTGCAGCAGAAGAAGCATATACCAAAGGGATATTATTTTCAGTACACAGCTTCCATATTTTTTCAGAATAGTCAATATTCAAATGCTGATGAATAGCATAATTAAATTCAGTTGTATCTGTGCGGGCGCCTAAATGAAAAACGAAATCTGCTTTATAATTTTCTTTCTGGTACCATTCGAAAAAATTCTCTCTTTCCACCTGCACTATAAACTTTTTGTGCAATAGATTAAGTTCTCTGTCTTCGCGACCAAACTCATCTACCAGGATCAAATTTTCGTATCCCTTTTCATTTAAAAAACTAACCAGGCAACTTCCGATAAAACCAGCGGCGCCGGTTACAATTATTGTTGCTGAAGTATTAATATTCTTTGTCATTATAGTCGATCTGAATTATTCTAAAATTTTTGCTACGTCTTTTTCTGTGAGTACATAAGTGCCGATATGCTGCACTACAATTGTCGATGCTTTATTTGCATAAGGAATGGCCTTTTCAATACTGCCTGTTAATAAATAAAAATAAGTAAGTGCAGAAAGAAAAGTATCCCCTGCTCCAACAACATCAAATACCATGGCTTTTTCTGTTGGGTAGATCACATCTTTGTAACGAGAACCTCTTTCGCCTAAAGTTGTAACAACATTTACCGGTGGATTGATCAAAGCATTGAATTCAAGCTCGTTCACTTTAATAAAACAATTGTTTTTATCAGGAACTACTTTCTTTTTAGTATCAATAAAGACAGGACAATGTGCTTTGGCTACTATTTCAAATAATTTTTCTTTCGTAATAAACCCTTTATCGTAATCTGAAATTACAATGGCATCATATTTTTTATCGAAAGATGACTCCAATAGCGGCGTTAATTTTTCATGTCTGTCAACACGCAATATCTGGTGATTGTATTTATGGTCTACATATCTTGTCTTAACGATCTTTTCTTTATTGGTAATAAATTCAACTTCCAGTTTAAAGGATTTCAAATTTTCATACACATTCGCAGCCATGCCGGGTTTAAATTCCGTCCTGTCATAATCCAATACAGGAACAGGCGCCTCGGGGTTTAAGCGGGAGCAAATACCATAAACATATTCATCAACACAGCTATCGCCTATCAATAATACTTTGAATGGTTGCTGTGGTTGAGTAATTTTCGATTCTGTCATAAAACTTTAATTCTTTTGCAAATTGTGAACCGATGACCGGTTTGCCTTTCCAATCGCTACCCACTATCATAATATCGGGTGCATATTCTTTAATGGTATTTTCCAATTCTTCATCCGTCGAAAAAAAAGAAACATTATCAACCGCTTTTAAATTCATTAAGAAAAACTTTCTTTCTTCCTGCGGATAAATGGGCCTTGTTTCGCCTTTTTTTTCTTTTACCCGCGCATCAGTATCGATCGCGACATGTAAATAATCGCCCTGACTTTTTGCAAAATTCAATAACTGAATATGTGCAATATGTAGGACATCGAAAGTGCCGTTTACAAATATTTTTTTCATCGTGAAAATAGTTATTTGGTAGCTGTTTTATTTCGGACTGCAAGATAATACAAAGGAATGCCAATTAGTGTGATAATGAGTCCCGGCCATGTAAATTGTGGCGTATAAATGATCAGTAAAGTACAAAAAGCCACACCCATTAAAATGTAGATAGCAGGCAGTATTGGGTAACCAAATGCCTTATATGGCCTTTCAACATCGGGCTTTTTCTTTCTTAATATAAAGATGCCGGCGATCGTTAATACATAAAATATAACCACTATAAAAGAGACCATATCTAACAGGTCGCCATATTTACCACTCACGCATAAAGCGCAGGCCATAATGCATTGTATCCATAGCGCCCATTCCGGTACATCACTTTTATTTAGTTTGCCTGCATTCTTAAAAAACAACTGATCTTTTGCCATGGTATAATAAACCCTTGCACCCGCCAGTATCAATCCATTATTACAACCGAAGGTTGATACCATGATCATGGCTGCGATAATAATAGTACCGCTTGCACCAAAAATTGCATCCGAAGCACTTAGTGCAACGCGGTTATCTTTTGCAAAAGCAAGATCAACCAGGGGTACATTGGCCAGGTAAACCACATTGATCAAAACATAAATAATAGTTACGATGAGTGTGCCCAAAAATAAGCTCAGGCCAATATTTCTTTTAGGATTTTTTATCTCGCCTGCGATAAATGTTACATTGTTCCAGGCATCACTGCTAAAAATACTGCCAACCATTGCACTGGCCATTGCACCTAGTGCAGCGCCTATTAGTAATGGCTCAAAACTAACAATACCCGTATCCGATCTGGTGATATGTTGCATTGTCCAGGCATTTTGCCAGTTCAAATGCCACACGTTCCATTTAAAAGTAATAAAGCCTGCAATTATCAACCCAAATAAAGACAACAGCTTAGTAGAAGTGAAAATCGTTTGAATGATCTTACCAGCTTCGATACCTTTTGTATTGACAAAAGTTAAGATGATGATCAGGATGATAGAAACTAATTGCGCGTAATGAACATGCAAGCCTAATAAGCTAAAAGTATTTTTATCTTCCCAGGCGAGGGCCGGGAAAAAATAGCCGCCGAATTTTGCAAAGCCAACACCCACCGCAGCAATAGTACCTGTTTGAATTACCGCAAAGAAACTCCAGCCATATAAAAATCCTATTAATGGATTATATGCTTCTTTTAAATATACATATTGGCCACCTGCTTTAGGATACATAGCACTCAGCTCGCCGTAACTTACCGCTGCTGTTAATGTCATAAAGCCGGTTATCAGCCAGGCTGTTAAAAGCCATCCTGCGCTGCCTACTTCTTTCAGCATATCTGCGCTCACAATAAAAATCCCGGAGCCGATCATTGATCCTGCCACGATCATTGTAGAATCAAATAAACCTAAGGATGGTTTAAAGGTTGCTTTATCTGCAGCTGTATTATCCATAAATTAATTGTTGAGGTTTACGGCACAAAAAAATCCCGTTTTGCAACGGGATGAAGATAAATAATTTGGTTGGATTATTGTTTACTTAGGATTGTTCATTTTATCGTTCAAGCCTTTCACAATATCGCTGGTAATATTTAAGGTAGAGTCTTTATAGAACATATAATCCAGGCCCGTACCTGTTGCTAATATATAGGTGTATCTTTTGTCTTTATTATAATCATTCAGAAAATCCTTCAGCGTATTTTGCATATCGCCCATTATTTTAGCCCCTTTTTCTGCTAATTTCTGAGACCTTGATTGCTTATCCGCTTCTACCTGTTGTTGTTGCTGGATCAGTTTTTCCTGGAAAGCTTCTGCTTCCGGCTGTGTGATCGATGCGCCTCTTTTTAAGAAAGTATTTTTTTCTGCTTCCAGCTGTTTGTATGAATTATCATAATCGTTCTCGATGTCTTTTTGTTCACCTTCCAGTTCAGTTTTTCTTTCTTTAATGAAAGTAACTTCATTATTCAAAGAGTCTAATTCAACATACGCGATCCTTGGGTGCTTTGCACCGGAAGTATCTTTTATATTATTTGAATTTGCCGAACAACTATTGGCAGCTCCGCATTTTGATCCTCCTGAAAAATACAGGAAAAACAAAACGATCACCGCTACTACCAGAATAACATTTAATATAACCTGAGCCTTTTTCATGCAATAAATAATTTGCGGCAAGATACTTACAAACTAATGTTTTGCAATAAATCCGGTGTTATTTTTAGGAAAGGCTTAACAGCACTATAATTTAAGCTGTAATGTTATATAAAAACTCCTGGGATCGGCAGGGATAATACCCGGCCCCGGGTAGCTATCTGCTCTACGCGTAAAGTAACTATTACTTGTAAGGTTATTAATAGAGCCTGAGATCATGAACAACCTATTTAATTTATAATCTGCCGTAAGATCCATTACATAATATGAAGGAACTATACCATAAAGGCCGTTACCGCTGGATGCAACAGCATCAGTACCATCACTAAATTGTTTTGCAGTGTAGGAATATTGGTAAGTAGCGCTGAACTTTCCCTTTTGTAATGTAACGCCTGTTTTAAAAATAACACGAGGCACAAGTTCTACCTCTTTATTTTCAACAGAAGAATTTTTACTATTTACATATCTCGCATCAGTAAACGATAAATTTGAAAATATAGACAATTTCATTTTTGCCTCGCTACCTTTTATTAATTTCCAAATATCTACTTCGGCAAATGATTCGAAGCCAATATTTCTTGATGCAGATACATTGGTAGTGTATAATTTAGCAGAACTTCCATAGGCATGAATTACCGTATCAATGATGCCTATCCGATTATTATAGTGAATTGTAAAAATGCTGATATCATAATTAAGTATATCGCTGATGTGGCCGCGCATTCCCAGATCTGCTGAATACCCTTTTTCATCTTTCAAATTAGGATCAACTAAATACGCAGCATTTGTAATACTCATATCATTAAAATTAATGGCTCTATAATTCTGTGATATATTACCATAGAATTGTGTTGCATTATTTTGCGTATAGCTTAAGCCAATACCACCTATTACGAATGATCTGTTTTTAATTCTGTGTTCGTTTATACGTAAATCAGTATAAACGGTATCATGAGATTGATCAGATGTAACACTATCATAAAAACCGTTTGCTTCCGTATATATATTCTCAAACCTTATTCCGGGGATGATACTTAATTTAGAAGTGATATGAAATATATTCTCAGCAAACAAAGCGATATTATGACTTGGGAATCTATATTTTGAATAGGTCAATGAATCATATTTCGTAACAGGTCTAAAGGCAAAGTCTGATTTTGCCCCGCCCGAACCATAATCTGCTGTTCCTATTTGCCTCTTTGTATATCCATTATAATAACGAATGCCTGCCAATAAAACAGAAGGATTATTTTTTATATTATAAGTATAGATCAACCTGCTCTCGTTACCGAAATTTATATAATTATCAGTACGGTATTGCCTAGGGCCACCATCAGGGAAGTTATCATTTACCGTATTGATTACTCCAAGCGCAGAACGGTCTGCCATTAATCCGAAAAACCTTGAATTAAATTTCAGGTGGCTATTAATGGCGTAATCAAATAATACAGCGCCTAAATCCCAATTTACTTTAAACCAGTTCCTTGTCTTTGTAGCTGTATCAGGATTACGATTAAACACATCATCGTTCAAACCACCCGGTTGTTTTTCCAGGTATGCCATAAAAGTATATTGGGCAGTAACCGTTAATTTTTTTGTTGCTTTTATTATAGCAGATACATACGCTGTGTTATCATTAAAGTGCGAATCAGGCCGCCAGCCATCGCCTTGCTTATGTTGATAGAATGCGTAATAGTTAACATTCTTATCAGTACCCCCTACACTTGTTGATGAATTTAAAAACCCCCACGAGCCACCGGTTAAGCGTGAAATAATTTGAGCTTTTTCAGTATCAGTACCTGTATTCATTTTAAAATTAAGGATGCCGCCAAATTGCGTTCCATATTGTAAAGAAGATGCACCACGTACTATTTCTATTCTTTCTACTGCTTCTGTTGGAGGTGTATAATAACTTTCAGGATAACCGAGTGCATCAGCACTAATATCATATCCATTCTGGCGCGTATTAAAATTACTTGTCCTGTTTGGGTCTAATCCACGTCCGCCAATTGACAGCTGCAAGCCCGCACCTCCATCACTTTCTAAAATATTCAGGCCTGCTATTTTTGCATAGACCTGCCTTGCATTATTGGTAGCTGTATTTGCTGTAATATCTTTTAAGACGATTACCTCGCTTTTTTTACCTGCATAAATTCCCATTCCATCTACATCATTTAATCTAATGATACCAAATGATTGTCTGGCTGATTTCACTTTCACAGAATCTAATACAGAGAATTGCTGTGCAGTAGCACATAAAGATGCGCATGTAAAAAAAGCTATTATTAAAATTAATATTCTCATGTACTAGTTCTTCTTGAATGGCAATATCCATTTTTTGGGTGAAAAATTTTCTTTCTCTTTGGATAGATCAACAGTACTATCAATATATAATTGATTGCTGCTCCCGTTTAATGTAACATAGCTTTCTACCGTTACAATTGGATCTTTAATGCCCATATTTTTATAAACGCTGTTTAAATAATGAGCGTATTGCAACATCATATCGGGTTGTGTCTCCATCATTTTTTCCTGTAATGGCGTCAGGTATAACTCATTGATCACTTGTCCTCTTCTACCTGTTTGTGGATCTTTTACGTAAAAAAAAGCAGTACCTCCTTTTTCCATTAACATTACGCGCCACGAAAACCGATACCCTTCTTCCGTCCAAAATAATGTACCGGGATAAAACAAAAACCGAAATGGTAGTATTATTTGAAGTAAAATATATACCGACAATAAAGAGTACAATATTTTCTTTTTGACAGGAGAAAAAATCAGCACTTTAGGTACATCCTCTACCTGCAAAGATCTTTTATTAAATATTGATTGCAGCCATCTAATTAATTTTAAATGAAAATCTTCAGAAAAAAAGATCACGGTAATAAAGATCATGATATAAGGAAACATCCCGATCTTAAATAACCAGCCTGTAAAAACATGGAAGATCACAACAAAGATGTAAGCAACCATCCTTGTTGATCTGTTAAGCAACAAAAAGCATATTGACAGATCGAAAATTGCACCAAACCAGCTAAACAAATAGGCCACCCATGTTTGTGTAAGCAATGGCCCTATCAATGGTAAGCTTTCATTTGCCGGGAGCCATAATTTTAACGGCATTGCCTGTACCATCCAATCGTAATTCAATTTGCTAAGCCCTGCACAAAAATAAATAACACATAATTGCCATTTAAAAATATTGATCGTCCAGCTGGGTACCTGTGTAACTTTTATTGAAGGCTTCCGAATAACATCTATAGAAAAATAGCGGTGTGCAGGTACCAGTAACAATAAAAATGTTATGATGCTTACAACATAATAATGATTGAGATAATATGTTTTATCGATCAACTCTACATAAACAAAAGAAATAAAAAATGTAGTGATAGCTATTCTATAAAAGAAGCCTGACAAAATAAATAAAGATGCAATAGCCATCAATGCAAATACAAAATACATAGCAACTTCGGGTAATGGCTTTACCCACTCAAATCCATAAAAGGGAAAATAGAATTTTGGTGCAACATAAAAATCATACACCCATCCTTTCAGGATAAAACGGATAGTGCTAATAAACATGATTGCCCCAAATGCTATTCTTAAAACAGCTAATGGAGCAATGTGTTTTTCGCCTTTAAACGAAAGTAATATTTTATGTAAGAGATTCTTAAGCATTAATTTTAATCGCCATCATTATCGCCATAAGTAATAGCAACACCCAGTAAAGAAGGCATATTCGTTTTTAATAAAACAACTAATTGCTGGGTTTTATTGAAGGCATCAGTTGCTACTGCAGGACTAGTTTGTATCGTAGCTGAAAGAGGATCTGGTACTCCTTCTAAATCAGTTATATCTAATGCTAATTCAGATTTAATACTACTATCAAGTGTTGCGCCGGTATAAGTACTATATACCGCTTTAGAATTAGTTAAGTAAGTTGTTAATCCTAATCCATTACCATTAGTACCAGTTCCCCAATAAATACTTTGTATTGATTTTAATTGTGTTAACGCCAATTGAGCAGATATACCACTGTAATAAGCTTCTACTTGTGTTGGAGAAGTAGTAGTTGTAAATACCAGGCCAAGTGGTGCACCCAAACGATAATTTTTTAAAATCTCAAGATCCTGATCTAACGAATTAAGTAATAACCCTAACGAACTTGATACACTGTTACCCGAACTAGTTACGAATGTATTAATATAATTGCCACCGTTTGCAGACCATGCTGTTACAGTTGCATTTGTTTCTGTTTTAATATCTGCCGATACTAAAGCAAGGTATTGTTTTCTATTCGCAGCATTTGCATCTGTTGTAAAATCAGTTAACAGGGTAGCATTATCAGTTCCAAATAAAAGATAATCCAATGCAGGAAAACCTTTGGCCGTTTGGTTGGCGAAAGAATTTATATTAATAGTTGTAGTACCAATAGTGCTGATATTATTATTGATAACACTAGTGCTTGCAGGAAATAAGTTAAGTCCGCTTACAGGCGGAATATTAACAGACGCAGGGCCAAATCCATTATATTCTGAAACAGATTGCCATGCTATGTAAGCATTTTTAAAAAGGGTTTGTACACTTAAAAGTTTAGTAGCTGTAGGACTTTGGTTAAAATCTATGATCGAAGAATCAAGTGAATTAACCGCGATATCATAGTTCTGATAGCCTGGTAGAATTATATTGTTACCGATATTGAGAAGAATAGAATCTGGTGTCCCATTATTTTTACTTCCGGGAGCAGCACTCTTTTTACAAGAGAAACCGATCAACGAAACAATAGCTACAGCCACTACAAAATAAACTATCCCAATACGTTTCATAAATATTTATTCAAAAAATTAAAATGAAAAAATGTGAGGTATAAGTTTGATACCTCACATTTTTGCAAAAGTACTATAACAATGCTAATTCGGTAGAATTAAACCCATAGATATTTCCAATAAACTCAGCAATGATCTCTGTATTAGAGGTAGGGCCAGGGGTTTGAGTACCTAATATATTAACAAAGTTGTAAAAGTTAGGAGTGGCAGGTGTCGCGTTATCATATAAAGCTAATAACTGTGTGATCTGCGCAGCGGTAATAACTCTTTTTCCGGTATTGTATTCCAGGTTGTATACAAATCCTAAGGATTCAGACAATGTACCATAACTAGCGACAAGATCAGGGCCCGAAGATGCTGCCATATTTGTTTCTGTTTCATGCATTTCCTGTACAATAGCAGCCGCATCTAATGAATCGAATGCTGCGATAAGAATAGTAGCCTGTGCTTTCATCGTAGGCAGATCAATATTGCTGATAGCAGCACGCCCTTTTAAAAATGCATTCATGATCGATGCATTAGAATTAAGTCCGGCATTTACCTGGTTACAGTATGATCCAAAATATTTCAGGCCGGTTAGGTTTGTTGGAAAATTAACGGGTACACCAAAGAAACCGAAAGCCGCATCCCAATAATGTGCTAACGCAGCTGTATCGGTAGTACTGTTAATAGAATCTGTCATATAAACATTCGCAACTTGATAAGCGAATATCCCCATGATCGTTTTTTTAATAACCTGGCTATAGAAAATACCGTTTGGAGATAATAAATATTTTTTGCTATGATTTTGTGAGCTTGAATCTACGCCGGCAAATCCTGCAGAAGCACCTGCACTTATCTGGCTGTACACTGATATGCTATCAAAATAATTTTGCATATCCGATTTCATTGCTCCTGTGCAGTAACTTGACAAATTCAATCCTGAACCATTTAAGTTAAGTGCAGAATCATTGAAAGGTGCCCCTGTATTCGTAAACATATTTTCCAATGTCGTTGTTGTCAACGGAGTATTGGGTACAGAATTAGCCGTATTTATTTTAGCAACTAGCTGATCAGCCATTGCCATTAATATTGTTTGGTTGCTGTAATTAACATTGGCAAAAGTATATGTTGTAGGAACTGTATAGTTTGTATTATTATTAGTTGGTGAGCCGGTGCTGTTCTTTTTACAACTGCTAAAAGAAAGCGCAGCTACAAGGATACAAAATGAGAGCGTAATTTTTTTCATGTTCTTATTTTAGAATTATTTGAGGTTTATTTGAGATGCAAGATTAAACCATCTTCATAGTTCTATTGTTACGATATCGGCAATTGGGTTTACACATTCGGGAAAATAGATAACATATTGATTATTAAATTAATAAAGGGGCAACATTGCCCCTTTATACAAGATATTTTCTGAACTGTTCTTATCTCTTACTAATTAAAACGCTGTATTGGTGAATCCATACAAATTGCCGATCACGGTTTTAATACTATCAACATGTTGATAGCTATAATTAAAATTATATAGATCTGTTCCATATGTTGCCAGAATAGAATTTATCTGCCCGGGATTAGCCAGATCGACGCTATAATTTAAAGAATGAATAAAACCCCATGATGATGAAAGATAAGCACGCGCCACAACAGGATCTGCCAAAGAATCTTTTACTTGAGCTTCTGTCAGTTCATGAATAGCTGCGCCTACAACCAATCTATCAAATGCTCCAATAATATTATTTGCATCTTGAATTGCAGCATAATTTACAGTAGTTGGAACGGCATTGCTGGCAAGGATATAGCCATTATTAATAGCGGCACGACCAATTAAAAAATTATTCATGATAGTGGTATCAAGTCCAAGTGCAGCACTTAAATTTTTCGAATACCTTCCCCAATAATTTGAACCGGTTGTATCTGTAGGAAATCCTGTTGGCACATCAAAATAACCAAAAGCTGCATCCCAATTAGTTGCCAGGGTTGGGGCCAGCGCTACAGAAGTATTAATAGAATCTTTTAGAATAGTTTGAATCTGGTAAGCTAATATTCCTTCCATTATAGATGTTTTAACTAACTCACGATACACAAATCCATCGCTGCGTTGAAGATATGAAACCCCCGGTTCTGTTGTGCTTACTCCCACACCTGTTACGCCATCACTTCCGGGAACTACCGAATGACTAAAGGCTCCGATACTATCCATGCTCTGTAAAATATAAGTCTGAGCACCAGCCGGAATATTACATAAGCTCGCGAGATTTAATCCTGAATTATTTAGAGCAGCAGAACTAAAATTACTTCCGGTATTATTGAACATGGCCCTCAGCTTCGCTGAATCTACAACAATACCCTGTGTATTTCCCTGGTCGATCGCTGACATGATCTCATCGGTCATGGCTAATATCGTTGTTTGATTAGCATAATTTACACCTTGAAAATTATAAGTAGTTGGATAAGCAAAAGGTGTTTCTACAGGCACATATGATGTAACCTGTTTTGTACAGCTCCAACAAAATAATGTGGTTACAAAAATGATAAAGGCTGCGTTGATCTTTTTCATGTTCAATATATTTCAGTTCATAAATGTAGTTTACCTGATTGATAAAAAACTACCATTTACATATTTTAACTATTAAAAAAGGAGCAAGATTAACTTGCTCCTTTACTTATATATTCATGTAAGAATTATTCTTCATCATCGAAGCTCATCGCTTCTTTGGTTGTCATTAGCAATTCATATTCTTCCTTGCTACCAACGATCATGTTTTCGAATTCTCTTAAACCTGTACCAGCCGGTATTGGATGTCCTGTGATAACGTTTTCTTTTAAGCCTAACATTAAATCAGTTTTACCATTAATTGCCGCACTGCTTAATACTTTCGTTGTTTCCTGGAACGACGCAGCTGATATCCAGCTTTGTGTACCCAATGATGCTTTTGTAATACCTTGTAACAACGGTGAAGATGTTGCAGGGCGGGCATCACGGAACTCAACTAGTTTTTTATCATTTCTTCTAAGGATAGAGTTTTCTTCTCTAACATCACGCAATGTAACGATCTGACCTGTTTTTAATTTAGTGCTTTCGCCAGAGTCAGTAACAACTTTCTTATCGAAAATTGCATCGTTCTCTGTGTTAAAGTCTAATTTATCTTCAGTATCACCTTCTAAGAAGATCGTATCACCGGCATCTTCAATGCTGATTTTACGCATCATCTGACGAACGATAACTTCGATGTGTTTATCATTGATCTTCACACCTTGTAAACGGTATACTTCCTGAATTTCATTTACAACATATTCCTGTACTGCAAAAGGTCCTTTGATTGCTAAGATATCAGCAGGAGCAGTTTGACCATCAGACAATGGAGAACCAGCTTTTACAAAGTCACCATCTTGTACCAGGATCTGGCGCGTTAATGGAACCAAGTATTTTCTAACCACACCATCTTTTGCTTCAACAATGATCTCTCTGTTACCACGTTTTATATTACCAAATGCAACAACACCATCAATTTCACAAACAACAGCAGGGTTACCAGGATTTCTTGCTTCGAATAACTCTGTTACTCTTGGAAGACCACCCGTGATATCTTTCAATTTGCTTAATACCCTTGGGATCTTAACTAGTACTTGGCCGCTTCTCACGCTATCACCTTCTTCAAGAACGATATGGCTACCAACCGGTAAGTTGTAAGATTTCATTTCCTTACCTTCAATGATGATAGAAGGTAGTTTCGTTTTATCTTTTGTTTCGATAATTACTTTTTCCTTGTGACCTGTTTGTTCATCAGCTTCTTCACGGAAAGTAACGCCTTCAATAACACTTTCGAATTTAACCTTACCAACAATTTCAGATACGATCACATTGTTGAACGGATCCCATGTACAGATCGCTTCCCCTTTGGTAACTTTCTGGCCATCTTTTACATTCAATGTAGCCCCGTAAGGAACATTGTTCGTAATCAATAAACGATCGTTCTTCACATCCATGATACGAACTTCACCGGTACGACCGATAACAACATTGATCTTTTTACCTTCAGCATCTTCAGTT
>Ga0206961_1083_pt1 | contig 23675 bp, 25 predicted proteins | sample Alteio_BWOrgHeat_30_FD_153238 | JGI IMG/M metagenome (GOLD analysis project Ga0206961, IMG submission 153238) | Enriched cells from forest soil in Barre Woods Harvard Forest LTER site, Petersham, Massachusetts, United States -... | ecosystem: Environmental > Terrestrial > Soil > Temperate forest >...
ATTCTTTTTGATTCGAAGTTGAGTAATTTATCAATAATTATCACTAATAAGTTTCGGATACAAATTTTAAGTTAGGTACCAAGTGAGCTGCTGTATTGTCATACCTGTTTATAAGCCAATGAATTTATTAACCAGAGATGAGTTATTTTCAATACAGCAATCAATTAAGATCTTTTATGGAAGGTGTTTTTTTTTGATACATCCTGAAAGCCTCGATGTGAGCCTCTATCAAGAGTATTTTAGAGAAAATGGTATCGGAATTAGATTGATAGATTTCAATGATCTTTTTTTCAGGTCAACGGTCAGTTATAGCAAGCTGATGTTGTCGAATAGATTTTATAAGAAATTTAGGGATTTTGATTTTATTCTTATCTATCAAACCGATGCTTTTGCTTTTGAAGATAAAATAGATGAATGGTGTGCCAAAGGTTATTCTTATGTGGGGGCGCCATGGTTCAAGGAGTTCAGCCCGCCACATTGTACGAGTGAACTTTTTTTGGTTGGGAATGGGGGTTTTTCGCTTAGAAGGGTATCCCATTGTCTGAAGGCATTAAATACTTTTTCTGTAATATTTACACTTGGTTATGTTTGGAGAACGCAACTCGAAAAAAAGGGGAATAGCTTCATTATTAACCTACTTACCGGAGTACGAAGAACAATTTTTGGGAATAATTCATTTTGGTTGTTAAATGATTTTTATAGATATAACAATGAATACGACACATTTCAGGAGGATTATTTCTGGGGGGTTATTTGCAAGAAGAATTTCTCTTGGTTTAAAGTGCCTGAACCGATCGAGGCATTGGGTTTCAGTTTTGAGGTTCAGCCCGAAATAATGTATGTTCAAAATAAAAATCAGTTACCAATGGGTTGTCATGCTTGGCAAAAATATAATCCGGATTTTTGGAGACCATTTTTTTCTAAGATTGGATATGAAATATAATTACTGCAGAAGGTTTAAAAAAGAGAATTGAAGTCTTGCGTGATTTGATAAAAATATCTGTAGTTACGCCTTCATTTAATCAAGCTCAATTTCTTGAACAGACGATTTTATCAGTTTTAGGGCAAAATTACCCCAATCTGGAGTATATTATTATGGATGGGGGAAGTGATGATGGTTCATCCGATATCATAAGGAAATATGAAAACCGCTTATCATACTGGGTGAGTGAAAAAGATGGTGGACAAAGCCAGGCAATTAATAAAGGTTTCAAAATAGCCACCGGTGAACTGTTATTATGGATAAATAGCGACGATATGCTATTACCCGGTACGTTAAAAATAATGAGCGAGGAACTTTCGCGCAATGGAGACGGTATATATTACGGAAACTGCATACATTTTCAGGAGTCAAAGAGGCTTTTAGCCTGGGGAAGTGATGCGGCGTCGGCAGAAAAAACATACGACCTGCGCGATTTGGATTTTATTATACAGCCTGCCAGCTTTTGGTCTAGTAAAGTATTTCAACAGGTAGGTCCCCTAAATGAAAATCTGCATTTCGGTTTTGACTGGGAGTGGTTTCTTCGTGCAAAAGAAATGAACATTTCTTTTTTTCCTCTAAATAAGGCGCTTTCTCTTTACCGTTTTCATGATGCACATAAAACGGGTCAGGGCGGAGATAAAAGGCAAACGGAATTGTTGGCAATCTATCAAAAATATAATCCGGGGAAAGCAAAACTTTATCAATTGCTCATAAATGAAAAGAAAAAAAGACAGTCTGCACCTTATTTTATCCAAGGGGTATTTTCCCGGATTTTAAATAAGCCCCTGACATATGGCCATTTTTTAAAAATCGATTCAGTCTTAAAGTATAAAGACTATTCAGCTAAGGACATCAATGCAATAGCCAATATGCTTTAGCATTTAAAATCTTGCAACCGACCCTCTCGATAATAACCATAAACTTTAATAATGCGGAAGGTCTCCGCAAAACATTTGATAGTGTTTTCACTCAGTCATTGTCTCCTACTGAGTTTATTGTAATTGATGGAGGTTCTGAAGATAGTAGTAGTGACATTATAAGAGAAAATGAGGACCGCATTTCATATTGGGTTAGTGAGCCCGATAAAGGAATCTACAATGCACATAATAAAGGTCTTTCCAAAGCTACCGGTGATTATGTGATGTTTTTAAATTCAGGTGATAAGTTAAGCGATTCCAATACTTTCCAGTCGGTTAGTCCATTTCTGGACGGCACTGACATTATCTACGGTGATTTGAAAATTGTGGAAACGAAGAAGAATTGGGTAAAAAAATACAATGAGAAACTGACTTTTGGATATTTTCTGGGCGATACATTGCCACATCAGGGCTCATTTATCAGGCGGACGATGTTTGACAAGACTGGTTTTCTGGATGAAACTTTGGAGATTTGTTCAGACTGGAAATTTTTTCTTGAGGCCGTTTGTAGGTATAATGCAAGTACGTATTATTTGGATTTCGTTGTTTCGGAATATGATTACACCGGCATCAGTTCCAGGGACGAGAACAAGAATAAAGTGGAACGTGAGAAACAGGCTATATTAAAAAAAGAATTCCCGAGATTTTACGAAGAGTACCTGGAGTTTTTAGAATTGAAGATAAAGTATCCTCCGCTGGCTAATTCCCGGTTTGTGAAAACTTATTTGAATATCAGAAAGCTTTTTGGTCAAATAAAATAGTGGAGTTCCAACTTATTGGGGACACCTTTCCCACGAGCTAAACTAAATGTATGGTGGATATTTCGGTTATTATTCCTTGCTATAATGCGGGTGTTTATATTTCTGAAGCGGTTGAAAGTGTCAGAAGTTACCGAGGGAATTATAAATACGAAATTATTATTACCAATGATGGATCAACCGATATCACCACAATGAATGAATTAGAGAGATTGGGAAGCGAAGGATGTAAAATAATTAATCAGGTTAACAAGGGTCCGGCGGCAGCGAGAAATACTTCTGTCAAATTTTCATCTGGAGAGTTTTTGCTGCTTCTTGACAGTGACAATACGATAGATCCGGATTATATAAATGTAGGCGTAGATAAATTAAAGAATAATCCGGATGTCGGAGTCGTTTACAGTGATGCGAGATTTTTTGGGGAAAACACACACGTAAGGTTCAAGACAAAGAGCTTAGATAAGTATGGTTTGTTATTGGAAAATTACATCGATTCATGTGCGGTTTTAAGAAAAAAAGTATGGACAGATCTAAATGGATTTGATGAAGAGAGGGTTTTATTTGGGTTGGAAGACTGGGAATTTTGGGTGCGGGTAACCGCTACCAGTTGGAAGTTTCTTTACGTAAATAAGCAATTGTTTAATTACAGAATTAGGGAAAACTCACTCATAAACAGATTTAAGGACGAAGATAATTTAGATAAGGCTTTGGCTTATTCGTACAAAAAAAACTATGAAATTTTGTTTGAAGGATATAAGGAGTTGTATCAATTTTATAATTCTTATCAATATGACACACAACATCCCCTTCGATCCTTTTTCAAATTCGTTTATAAAAAGTATTTAAGGAAAAAATAAAAAAAGAGTTTTTTATTTCCAGTAAGATTAGAGCGATTGCAATTCACCTTCCCCAATTTCACCCATTTCCTGAAAATGACAAGTGGTGGGGTAAGGGATTTACAGAATGGACAAACGTTTCGAAGGCAAAACCCTTATATAAAGGCCATTATCAGCCACATGTACCTAGAGAGCTCGGTTATTATGATTTGCGCCTTGAGGAAGCCAGGATTGCGCAAGCAGAATTGGCCAGACAATATGGGGTCTATGGATTTTGTTATTACCATTATTGGTTTAACGGGAAACGATTATTATATGAGCCGTTGGATGCAATATTGAATACCGGTAAGCCTGACTTTCCTTTTATGTATTGCTGGGCAAATGAAAACTGGAACAGACGGTGGGATGGCAATGAGGAGGAGATACTGATAAAACAGGATTATTCCTTTGAGGATGATATCGCACATATAAAATTTTTATGTGAGCAGGTTTTTTCAGACCAAAGATATATCCGGGTAAATAATAAACCTTTTTTTGCAGTTTATCGTCCTTCTCTTTTTCCGGATATAACAAAAACGGTAGAAATATGGCGTCTGGAGGCAGCAAAATATGGGATGGAGCTATATCTTGGATATATGCAAAGCTTTAAAAGTCGGTTTCCCCCAGCAGATAAAGGATTTGATGTTGCCATTGATTTTGAACCAGATTTCTACACAGAGGTTGCAAACCTCAAACCCAGTGTGAAAGAACTTATCTACGAGAAAATAAAAATTGGTAGTTCGCCTTTTAGAAATAACCGCGTATTGGAATACTCGTTATATGCAGATAGCCGTAAAAAAAATTCCGTTCCCCCTTATAAACTCTTTCCCAGCGTAACGCCTATGTGGGATAATACAGCCAGGAGAAAAAAGGGCGCCTTTATTTTGAAGGATTCAACTCCCGGTTTATATGAATCCTGGCTCAGAACGATCATCGAAAAATTCAAGCCGTATTCACCAGAAGAGAATTTTGTTTTCATCAATGCGTGGAATGAATGGGCAGAGGGTAATCACCTGGAGCCTGATTTGAAATGGGGAGATCAATATTTGCAGGCAACCAAACGTGCAGTGGACTATAATGGAGGCTGAAGTTTTGATATCAATTGTTATTCCGGTAAAGAATGGCGAAACTTGGTTGAGTGAAACGATACCGGCTATATTAGAACAGCAGGTGGATGGCAAAATGGAAATCATTGCATTGGATTCGGGTTCTACCGATAATTCCCTATCCATATTAGACTCTTTTCAGGTTCGAATAATAAAAATAAAACCAGAAGATTTTAATCATGGCCTTACACGAAATCTGGGAGCTCAAAATGCCAGGGGGAAATTTGTTGTTATGACGGTACAGGATGCAAAACCTTTGTCTTCTCTTTGGCTACGGGAACTTGGGAGAGGTTTTGTGGATGAAACAGTGGCGGGGGTGTGTGGTCAGCAGGTTGTGCAACATGATCTAAATAAAAACCCCGCTGAATGGTATAGGCCTATTTCTAAACCGGAGTTAAGAAAGTATCAGTTTTCCAATAAGAATGAATTTCAAAAGCTTTCTCCGGTTGAACAGTTGAGTATTTGTCGATGGGATGATTTTAATGCTATGTATAGGAGAGATTATTTAATGAAGTTACCTTTTCAGAAAACTGATTTTGCTGAAGATGTACTTTGGGCAAGAGATGCCCTGCTGGCAGGATACTCCATCGTTTATAATCCGGTAGCACAAGTTGCCCATTATCATCATGAAGATTATCAATATGCATTTAAAAGGAATTTTATTGTCCAATACCACTTTTATAAATATTTTGGAGTTAAGCCGATAGTTAAAAGAGGGATTAAACGATATCTCAGTATTATCAAACTACTGATAAAGGATAGAAAAGTTTCATTTTCGGATAAATTAAAATGGTTTAAATATAATCACCAAAGCTTGCAGGCTATTAATAAATCGAACGCACTTATTCTTAAAGGTCTTTCCCGTGGGGATGATGCAGAATTAGACAAATTGTACAGAGAAACCAATCAAACAGTACCCCAGGCTCTCAATTCAAATTCATTTTAATGAACCTAATAACTTTGGATTGTAATGGTTGAAAAACCCCTGGTTAGCGTCTTAATGACTGCTTATAACCGACAAAAATATATTGGAGATGCCATTGAAAGTGTACTCTCATCTTCTTATAAAGATTTTGAATTAATCATCGTAGATGATGGATCAACTGACAATACCGTCGAAATTGCGCATACGTATAAGGATAGTGACTCAAGGATTCAAGTCCATGTCAACGAAAAAAACCTGGGGGACTATCCCAATCGAAATAAGGCAGCTGGCTTAGCAAAGGGAAAGTACATTAAATACCTGGATGCAGATGATATGATATATTACTACGGATTGGAGGTCATGATTCATTCCATGGAACAGTTTCCTAAGGCAGGTTTTGGGCTGGCTGCTATGGTGAGTGATGAAAAACCTTTTCCAATAGAACTTTCTCCGAGGGAGTCTTATATGGAACATTTTAATAGGTATAGTCATTTTAACCGCGCTCCGGGTTCCTCTATTATTAAAACAGAGGCATTTAACAGGGTAGGCGGTTTTTCAGGTAAACGGATGATTGGTGACAATGAATTTTGGTTTAAAATTGCGCGCTATTTCAATATGGTTAAGTTTCCATTTGACTTATACTGGAATCGCATTCATCATGAACAGGAATCCAAGACAGTTTACGCGAAAAAATATCCATCCTTGATTAAGCAAGTAGTTAGTGAAGCGCTGAAAAACCCGGACTGTCCTTTGACATCGGATGATTTGAATCTCGTAAAAAATATCATGAGAAAAAATGAATATAAAGGTCTTTTCTTTAACACCATCTCTAAAATTAAAAGCAGTAGAAAAAGGAAATGAGGAAGAATATTTTTGACAATGACAAAATATGGGACTGGGTAGATTCAAATGAAGATAACAAGGAACGTTTTGGATTTACTATGAATTTGACCCCAAATGACGTGCAGTCTTTGATTGATATCGGATGCGGCCACGGAGGTTTTCTCAAATTAATGTCGGAAAAACGACCCCATGTCCGTTGCGTGGGCGTGGATAATAGCGATGGTGCACTGGCTCATATCACAGTGGAAAAAGTGAAAGCCAGTATAACGGATATTCCTTTTAAAGATCAGGAATTTGATTGTACCTATGCGCTTGAAGTGCTTGAGCACCTGAATCCGGAGGAATTTAAAAAAGCACTCAATGAGATGGCAAGACTTTCAAAAAAATACATTATTGTAAGTGTTCCCTACAAAGAAGATATTGAATGGAATATGGTAAAATGCCCTGTTTGTTTTACCAAATTTCACTACGACGGACATCTGCAGATTTTTGACGAAGTGAAGATGCAGAATTTATTCAGTCAACAGGGCTTCAAATGTATTTCCTATAACCGGTTAGGTTGGACTGAACACTTGAAATTTCATAAGGAGTATGTAAAACTCTTCTATCCGGAACAGGTAAACAAAGCTCCCCATTATACGGTATGCCCGGCTTGTAATACGGAGATTAATGCGGGAAAAAGACCGGCTGTACAGACGGTCAAAATTGACAAGTCGTTCTTCAACCAAACAAAGGGACTTATTCGGGCTGCCTGGCCAAAAGAGAAAAAAAGTTATTGGATCATAGGTCTTTTTGAGAAAAATAATATGGTCTGATCATGCATATTGAAGGTTTTGAAAAATATTCAGGCTTTAAAAAAAGGTATCTCACCCTGGACAGAGAGCCTTTTTTTGAGTTGGCAGCGGGCCATATTCTTCCAGAATATAAAGTCATCTTAGATATTGGGTGCGGAGAAGGCGATTTTTTTATTTATCTAAGAAATAGGGGTCTCGTCAATGATAATGTTTATCTACTGGACGGGAATCAGATTACGGTTGACAAAAACAAAGAACTGACTGAAAAGTCGCTGTTTTACCTGGCGCCAGAAAAATTGCCGTTTGAGAATCAGGCGGTAGATTTTATTCATATTAGTCATCTGGTAGACAATCTCGGCGTAGCAGAGTTCTATAATTTTCTGTTGGAACTCAACCGTGTTTTGAAACCAGGCGGTTTTCTGGTTGTTAGTACTCCAATGCTCTGGTCAAATTTTTATGATGACCTAAGTCATGTTAAACCCTATAATCCATATGTTTTTTATAAGTATTTCGTGCATCAGGGACGACATAGCCGTTTCGATAAGATTCAGGATAATTACAAAATTGAAAATCTGGTTTATAGATATTATGAGTTACCACTTGATGAAGGATGGAGTGCAAGCAGCACTGTTTTAGACTCACTTTTTATTAATTGCCGAAGAATATTAAGAAAACTGGGGATCAGACGACTAAATAAGAATGGATATACAATGGTATTGAAAAAAGGTTATGAATAGTTTATTTAGCCTTTATTCAAATGCGGGGGATTATAATAATGAGTATCCGGACATGTTCGGCAGATCCCGGTTTTATAATGCTGGGAACAGCGATATATTAACTCCGGGCATTTCTAATACACTTTTTGCAGAAGGCTTTCGACCTACTTATCCCGACGGTAAAAAGTTTGCAGTTTGCATTTCGCATGATGTAGATCATTTATTTTTAAATCATAGAAAGCAGAGAAAATTGGTGAATGGAGCCAAAGAAATTTTAAAAGGAAAATTAGAATCTGGTGCTATTCATTTCAAATCTTTAATTAAAGAAAATATATCCCGAGATTATGATTTGAAAAAGCTAATTGATATTAATAACGGATATAAAGTCAGGTCCACTTATTATTTTCTTTCCCTGCTGCCTGGCGAAGAAGATTTTAATTACAGATTGAGTGATATTGAAGATCAATGGCAAGCAGTATTAAGGGCTGGCAATGAAATTGGATTACATGGCGGTCACAAAGCTTTTAATAATTCAGATAAACTGGGCAAGGAGAAAAAATTGATGGAGGATTCCATTGGAAAAAAGGTTGAGGGATATCGAAATCACTTTCTGAAATTCGAAATACCAACCACCTGGAATAATTTGCAAGACATCGGGTTTTTGTATGACTCGACGTTGGGATATGCAGATTGTATTGGCTTTAGAAATGGTATGTGTTACCCTTATTATCCTTTTGACATCCGCCGGAATCAATTTCTTGATCTGATCGAGTTGCCTTTAGCTATCATGGACGCCACCTTGTTTTACTATATGAGACTGGATTCGGATATTGCTTTCAAAATTTGTAAAAATATTATTGATCAGGTAAAAAAATGTCAGGGTGTGTTTACTTTGCTTTGGCATAACAATTTCATGACGGGAGAAATGAAAGCTGTATATCTACGGCTTTTGGATTATCTGCAACAAGACGATCCATGGTATGCCACATCAGCTGAACTTATAACCTGGTGGAAGGAAGAAGGTCTGATGAAACAATCTCAGGAAATGATTAAGGAACTCATTATAAACAGCCAGGAGAAATAAAAATGTCGTTAAAAATAAAATTTGGAATTGTAGGATGTGGGCGAATAGCACAAAGGCATGCCGAGCATATAGTAAAAGTTGGAGAGCTCATTGCAGTTTGCGATACGGATTTGACGAAGGCGAATGCGCTTGCTGAAAAATACAAAGCCAAAGCTTTCGGGAGTCTGGAAGAAATGCTTTCTGCGGGTCTCGATCTTACTGTAGTTTCTGTGTGTACGCCGAACGGTTTGCATGCAAAACATAGTATTCTGGCACTTAAATCGGGTCTGCATGTGCTTTGTGAAAAACCCATGGCGATTTCAGTTAAGGACTGTTCAGATATGATTCAGGCTGCGGAGCGCGCCAACAAACGTTTGTTCATTGTAAAGCAAAATCGTTTTAATCCGCCGGTGGTTGCCGTAAAAGATTTAATTGACCAGGGAAAACTGGGAGAAATTTTCAGCGTGCAGCTGAATTGTTTTTGGAACAGAAATCAGGATTATTATAGAAATTCCTGGAAGGGCACAAAAGACCTGGATGGCGGAACACTATACACACAGTTCAGTCATTTTATAGATTTGCTCTATTGGTTTCTTGGTGATATTGTATCAGTGAAAGCCCACACCGGTAATTTTGATCATAAGGGTCTGATTGAATTTGAGGATACCGGTGTTGTGATATTAAAATTTCTGACCGGTGCCATTGGAACAATCAATTACACTGTCAATGCATTTAAAAAGAATATGGAAGGTTCACTCACTATTTTCGCTGAAAAAGGAACCATTAAAATAGGAGGTCAGTATTTGAATGAACTCGAGTATCAAAGTCTGGAAGGAGACAGCATCGGCAACCTTCCTCCGGGAAATCCTCCCAATAATTACGGTCAGTATTTTGGATCGATGTCTAACCACGACAAGGTATATCAGAACCTGGTGAGTGTTCTGAATGGCGAAGGAGCCATTGCGACCAGTGGAATGGAGGGTTTGAAAACAGTGGAAATCATAGAAAAGATTTATCAAAGCGCCAGGTAGATGAATAAACCCATTCTGTCCAGAGTTGGAATGACTGATGTTCATTTCGGGATCAACGTGAAAGTGGTTGAGCCAGTCAATTTATATGGATGTAGTATTGGCAATGATTGCTTCGTCGGTCCCTATACTGAGATACAAAAAGGTGTTGTTATTGGTGACAAGACAAAAATTCAATCCCATAGTTTCATCTGCGAACTGGTGGTGGTCGGGCATGATTGCTTTATCGGCCATGGTGTAATGTTTATAAATGATTTGTTTCAGGACGGTGGTCCGGCGGGGGGTGATAAGAATAAGTGGGTTGCCACTAAAATAGGCAATCATGTTTCTATTGGTTCAAATGCCACCTTATTACCGGTAAGTATTTGCGATCACGTGGTCATTGGAGCCGGTGCGGTAGTAACAAGGGACATCACGGAACCGGGCAATTATGCAGGAAACCCGGCCAGATTAGTAAGTAAATAATTATTGGATATTCGTAATTCATGAAAGTACCCTTCGTAGATCTCAAAGCGCAGTATTTGTCAATCAAGCCTGAAATTGATCTGGCGATTTCATCGGTTATAGATCAAACCGCATTTATAGGCGGTTCATTTGTAGATGCATTTGAAAAAAACTTCTCTGCTGCCTACGGCGTTAAACATACCATCAGCTGCGCAAATGGAACGGATTCTTTATATATAATAATGAAGATGATGGGGATCGGTCCGGGCGACGAAGTAATTACTGCGGCGAACAGTTGGATTTCCAGCTCGGAAACCATCAGTCAGACTGGAGCCAGGCCTGTATTTGTTGATGTGCACCCGGAATACTACAGCATGGATGAAAGCAGGCTGGAAGAGAAAATTACCTCCTCTACCAAAGCGGTGATCGCAGTTCACCTGCAGGGCCAGATGTGTGATATAGAAACGATTCAAAAAATATGCATTAAGCACAAGATTTTTTTGATTGAAGATTGTGCACAATCGCATTTTTCCGAATTCAATGGGAAAAAAGCCGGATTATTTGGAGACGCAGGTTCCTTTAGTTTTTATCCGGGTAAAAATCTGGGTGCATACGGAGATTCCGGCTGTATCATTACTAATAACGATGAACTGGCATCCAAATGCAGGATGTATGCTCGTCACGGAGCATTAAAGAAACATCAGCACCAGATAGAAGGAATCAATAGCCGGCTGGACGGATTGCAGGCTGCCATTTTAACTGCTAAACTTCCCCACCTGGCTGAATGGACAGAAAAAAGAATTCAAAACGCTGCTTATTATGATCAGTGGCTGAAGGACATTCCCGGAATTATTCTGCCAAAGCAACGTCCGGATACCAAACATACCTGGCACTTGTATATGATCAGAACCAATAAACGGGATTCGCTTGCGAAATGGCTTTCTGAAAAGGGAATTGAAACATCCGTACATTATCCCACCGCTCTGCCCAACCTGCCTGCTTATCAATACCTTGGATATTCACCTGCAGACTTTCCGGTGTCGACGGAACTTCAGGACCAGATTCTTTCACTTCCCATGTATCCTGAACTGACAGAAGACATGATAAAATATATTGCAGATTCCATTCGTGCTCACCGGTAAAGTAATTCTGATCCTTACGCCACAGGCCTGGGGGAAGATGAAACTGGCAAAACATCATTACGCGATCGAACTCGCCAGGCTGGGTAATGAAGTTTATTTTCTGAACCCTCCCGATAATGATCATTGGAGTCTGCGCACTGCAAGGATTGAAATCAAACCCGAGTCTGACCAACCGGGATTATTCATCATTCATCAGCAATTATACTTTCCATATAAACTAAAATTTCATTCAAGGGGTACTTACAATTTGCTCATAAAAAAGCAAATCAGGGATATCCTTCGGGCCATTCATAAACCCATCGATATCTTATGGTCTTTTGATATTGGCAACCTGTTTCCGCTTTCCTTTTTCGATAAAAAAATATTTAAAATATTTCATCCTGTAGATGAGCCGCCTGATTCCCATGCGATATCTGCGGCTTTGGATTCTGATGTGCTTTTTTCCGTTACACGTGAAATCATAGAAAAGTATGCAGCATTTAAAATTCCTTCTCAATTTATAAATCACGGATTGTCTGAGGACTTTCTTGAAAATGATTTTCATCAGTCAGAACCGGAACATCCGGTGAACGTGGCTTTAACAGGTAATTTTCTAAGACCTGATCTGGACAGAAATATATTATTGCAGATCATTCGGGAAAATTCCGAAGTCCATTTTCATTTTTATGGAAGCTATAAATCGACAGATTCCAATATCGGTGCTTCAGAAGGGCTGGATACCGAACAGTTCATTAAAGAGCTTATGGGATTCGGCCATGTTAAAATGCACGGCGTATTCAAAACAAAAGAACTGGCAATTGCGATGAACCGGATGGACGCGTTGCTGATTTGCTATGATATGCAACTGGACCAGAGTAAAGGAACGAATTATCATAAAGTAATGGAATACCTGAGTACAGGTAAAGTAATCATTTCAAATAACATTACTACTTACAAGGAATATCCGGAAATGATTCGCATGAACGAAAGCCGCCACGACAATAAAGCGCTACCTGCATTATTCCGCGATACCATCATCAATCTGCCAATTTGGAATTCGGACGAACTGATGAGAAAAAGAAAGTCCTTTGCAGTAAATAATACCTATCGGCATCAGTTGGAAAGAATTGGTAATTTCATTCAAACTTCCAAAGCGGAGAGTTAGTAAGATCCCACTTAATAAAATACATAAATGAAAGTTTTAATTCTCGCGGGGGGACTTGGTACCAGGTTGAGCGAAGAAACTGATATCCGGCCAAAGCCCATGGCTGAAATTGGTGGCAAGCCCATACTCTGGCATATCATGAAAGGGTACTCGCATTATGGATTTACAGAATTTGTTATCCTACTCGGATATAAGGGGTATTATATCAAAGAATATTTCGCCAATTATTTTTTGCATCAGAGCGATGTGACCATTGATCTGAGCACCAATGAAATTAAGGTTCATAACAACACCTCAGAACCATGGAAAGTAACCTTGCTGGAAACTGGTCAGGATACGATGACGGGCGGCCGCATAAAAAAGGCCAGAGATTTTATCGGTGACGAACCCTTTATGCTCACATACGGGGATGGTGTTTCCAATATAGATCTGAAAAAATTACTAAGCTTCCATCAGGATCATAGGAAATGCATTACCATGACAGCTGTTCAGCCGGAAGGCAGGTTTGGGGCTTTGGAAACCGACGGCAACCGGGTGGAATCCTTTCTGGAAAAGCCTAAAGGAGATGGAAACTGGATCAACGGCGGGTTTTTTGTTTGCCAGCCCGAAGTCCTGAATTTTATTGACGGAGACAACACCATTTTTGAACAGGAGCCCTTACAGAATCTGGCAAAAGAAGGGCAACTATACAATTATCGTCACCATGGATTTTGGAAGTGCATGGATACACTGAGAGATAAGAATGCGCTGAATGAAATGTGGGCATCCGGTCATGCGAAATGGAAAACCTGGTAAAAAAATGAGTTTAAAAGAAATATTAAATTTGAAATTTAGTTCACCAGTTTTCAGGGCGATCCTTAAACCTATATTTAAAGAAGGGAAATATTATACAATCCTGTTTGGTAAATTGAAGGGCCTTAAGTCGTACTACCGGAATGATATAAACTATCATACCCTGATGGGCTTATGGGAAACAGACTCGCTGGATGTTTTGGATAAAGTACTATTATGTTATAAACTAACACAGCGTAATATTGTCGTGGCCGATGTTGGTGCCAACCTGGGTTATTATTCTCTTTACTTCTCGAAGAAGTTAACACGACTTTCTACAATTTTTGCTTTTGAGCCATCTTCCTCTATTTTGGATGTATTAAAAAAAAATATGGCAATCAATAATATTCAAAATGTAGAGATTGTAGAAGCGGCCTGCTCGGATAAAACGGGTGAGGTTGAATTTTATATCGGACAGAATCACCATACCTCCTCGATGCTCGATACCTGGGCGGAAAACCGACAGACGGGCACATTGACCAGGGTAAAGGCAATCAGCATTGATGAGTTTTTTGGGGAAGATGGGTTGGGAACTTACCCCGATTTGATAAAAATGGATATTGAAGGCGCGGGCGTTTTTGCGTTGAAAGGTTGTGATCAGTGTTTGCAAATAAAAAGGCCGATCATTTTAATGGAATCACATACGCCGGCAGAGGATGATGCCGTCGGACTGGTGCTAAGGAATTATCAATATGATGCATTTCGGATCAATGATCAGAAATGGATTTTGCATAAGGACAGAAATTATAAAGACGCAGACGGTGTATGGGGAACCATGTTATTGATTCCTTCAGAAAAAAAAGATAAGTTTAAAAATTAGCGCGTTGTTTAGTAATATCTACAAGAATAAAAAAGTAATTGTAACAGGGAATACCGGATTCAAAGGATCCTGGTTAAGCCTCTGGTTATATTCTTTGGGTGCACATGTAACGGGTATCTCTAAAGACATTCCCACCCAGCCGTCTTTATTTGAAGAATTGGAACTCGCAGAAAAAACGACCCATCATTTCGCCAATATTTGTGATGGTCCCCGGATGAAGGAAATATTTAAAGCGGTTCAACCGGATTTTGTTTTTCACCTGGCTGCCCAGCCCATTGTATCCGTCTCATATGAAGATCCGATTGAAACTTTCCAGACCAATACCATAGGCACCGCCAATATCCTCGAAGCGTTGCGGGTGGTTTCAAATCCCTGCATAGCCATCATGATTACCAGTGATAAATGTTATGATAACGTGGAGTGGATCTGGGGATACCGGGAGCAAGATGCATTGGGAGGGAAAGATCCATACAGTGCTTCGAAAAGCGCCGCTGAAATCGTTATCAAAACCTATTATCATTCTTATTTCAAAAAACCGGATTCAAAAGTAAAACTGGTTTCAGTTCGTGCCGGAAATGTAATCGGCGGCGGCGACTGGGCACTGAACCGGATTGTTCCGGATTGCTTTCGTTCCTGGAATAAAGGAGAGTCTGTAAAAATTCGTAATCCGCATTCTACCAGGCCCTGGCAGCATGTGCTGGAACCCTTAAGTGGTTACCTCCGGGCCGGTCAGGTTTTGGCAGAATCCGAAGAGCCGCTGAATGGAGAGCCATTTAATATTGGTCCCAACGCAGATCAGAATCACACCGTGCTCGAGTTACTCCGGTCGGTGAATAATTATTGGAATGCCGGCAGCCTGCAAAAGCCGTTTGAAGTAGAAGAAAATAAAAGCTTTCATGAAGCAGGCCTGCTGAAATTAAATTGCGATAAGGCCCTTTATTATCTGCAATGGAAGCCGGCTCTTGATTTTATTTCTACATCTAAATTAACAGGAGAGTGGTATAACCATTATTATAATCATAAAAGAGAAGATATAACCGGATATACGCTGAAACAAATAGGCGAATATGTGGAAGCTGCAAAGAAAAAATCGATTGCATGGCTGTTATAAGTGACGTATTGATTACGCCCCTTCGGATTATTCATGGTGAATCCGGCGATGTGATGCATGGCCTGAAAGAACTGGAACCATCGTTTGCGGGATTTGGGGAAGCCTATTTTTCAACCGTCAAAAGGGGTGCGGTGAAAGGCTGGAAAAAACATCGTCAAATGATTTTGAATCTGATCGTTCCAGCCGGCACAATACGATTCGTGTTATACGATGGCCGGCAGAGCAGTCAATCATTTGAGTCCATTCAGGAATTGACGCTTTCCAGGGAAAATTATAAGCGACTTACCGTGCCCGCCGGCATCTGGATGGCCTTTCAGGGAATCGGCGAAGGCGAGAACATCCTGCTGAATATAGCTAGCATTCCCCATGATCCCGCCGAAGCGGATAATCTTCCTGTACAAAATGAGATCATTCCTTTTTCGGGGTTTGCATGAGCAAAATACTGATTACAGGCGGATTCGGATTTGTGGGTGGAAGGCTTTCACGCAGACTGTCAGAAGAACATGAAGTTTGGGCTTCTTCGAGAAAACCGGTGGAAGAAAATATATTGAATTTACATGGCGGAATAAAGAGAATCGATCATGCCATGTTACTTCAGGAAGCTACCTTTCCCGGGTCTTTTGATGCAGTTATCCATCTCGCCGCGCTGAACGAAATAGACTGTGTAAAATATCCCTCTGAAGCCATTCGGGTGAATATTGATGAAACCCGGATTATACTGGAGAACAGTATTGCCCGGAAGATTGACCAATTTATTTATTTTTCTACGGCCCACGTATATGGTGCTCCACTCGTAGGATCCATTTCGGAAGATACCATTACCCGGGCCGTTCACCCTTATTCCATTACGCACCGGGCAGCCGAAGATTATATTGTCGCGGCAACGCAGCAAAAAAAAATTCAGGGAACGGTGATACGATTATCCAATGCATTCGGTGCGCCGGTTTCTCCCCATGTAAACCGATGGACGCTTTTGGCAAATGACCTTTGCAGGCAGGCGGTGGAAAAAGGTAAACTTACCCTGAGATCCAACGGCTGCCAGTACCGCGATTTTATTTGCATTACCGACGTGGAGGAGGTGATTGCGAAAATGCTGACGAGCCCGAAACCGCTTAGCAAGATAATTTATAATCTGGGTTCCGGCATCTCTATGCGGGTGATTGATATGGCGGATATGATTATTCAGACGGCTGTTACCGTGCTTCAAAAAAATATTTCGCTGGATTTGCCGGCCGATCAGATTCCTTCCAGGGAGCCCTCATTAAATTACTCTGTTCGTCGACTGCTGGATGAAGGATATCAAATAGCCAATGACGTGAATCTGGAACTGGAGCGACTGCTTCAGTTTTGTTCTGAAAATTTTGCACGGAATTGAAGAAGCTTGCGATTATTACAACGCACCCCATTCAATATAATGCGCCATGGTTTAAACTTTTATCAGAAAGAAAAAAGGTTGATGTCAAGGTCTTCTATACTTGGGGGAAATCTTCCATGGAAAATAAATTTGACCCGGATTTTGGCAGAGTCGTTGACTGGGATATCCCTCTGCTTGAAGGGTATGATTTTGAGTTTTTAGAAAATAGTTCCAATGAAAAGGGTTCTCATCACTTTAGTGGCATCAAAAACCCAGATATCATTCAACGAATAGATGCATTCGGTCCGGACGCGATCCTGGTTTTTGGGTGGGCATTCAACAGTCACCTCAAAGTTCTCAGACATTATAGTAAAAAGATTCTGGTTATTTTCAGAGGAGATTCTACACTCCTGGATAAAACTAACTTATTAAAAAACCTCTTCAGGTCAGCGATATTAAAATGGGTATATATTTTCGTTGACTATGCTTTGTATGTTGGTACAAATAATTACAATTATTTTAAAAAAGCCGGATTATTGGAGGAACAGCTTATTTATGCACCACCGGCCATAGACTTAGAGAGATTTTCGAATGATGAGGAGGTTCGTGAGAAGGAGGCCATTGCATGGCGTGAAAAGTTAAATATCAAAGCCGTAAAAAAAATTTTTCTCTTCGCCGGAAAGCTGGAGGAAAAAAAGAACGTTCAGTTGTTGTTAAAATCTTACACTGAATCTGGTCTTTCTGAGAAATCGGAGGTTGTTATAGTCGGCAACGGCAAACTCGAAGAAGAATTAAAAAAGGAGTTTGGAAATAATACAGGAATTCATTTTCTGGATTTTAAAAACCAGTCCGAAATGCCAACCATTTACAGAATGGCCGATATATTTGTTTTACCCTCGTCCGGTCCGGGGGAAACCTGGGGTTTGGCGATCAATGAAGCGATGAGTTGTGGCCGACCGGTTATTGCAAGTGATAAATGCGGATCGGCCATTGATTTAATTGATAATGGTATCACTGGTTTTATTTTTAAGTCCGGAGATGAGCAGGATCTTGTAGCTAAATTACGGACCATGGCAAGCAAATCAGGAGCAGAACTTAAGACGATGGGTGAAAATGCATGTAATAAAATAGCAAATTTTTCTTATGAAAGATGTTGCACAGCCGTCGAAAACCTGGTTTTAAAAGTTCAAACGAATAGATAAAATTTTGACTCGGCGAAACCTGCCATTTGATTTTGGAAAATAATAGTAATGAAATTATTGGAGTCGATCAATTACGATCTGCCGATTCGCAGAAACGTATTCCGGAACTGGATGGCTTACGTGGTGTTGCCATATTAATGGTTGTATCATTTCACTATATTAATAACCAACTGATAAACGCGAACTCTTTTCTTGGACGAATGCTATATAAAGTCACATCTTTTGGATGGGTGGGCGTAGATTTATTTTTCGTTTTATCTGGTTTTTTGATTGGAACCATCCTGATTAACAACAGGCAATCTAAAAATTACTTTTCAACTTTTTATGTTCGGCGACTGGTACGCATTGTGCCGAATTACTATCTACTCATACTGCTTTTTATTATAATCGGTTTCATTCCTTTTTTTTCAAAAGATTACTTTTTAACCGGTAATCATGTTATTCCCATATGGGCGTATATATTACTAATACAGAATATTTTTATCGCCCACCTGAATAATTTTGGAAACACGTCAATTGGTGTCACCTGGTCCATCAGTTTTGAGGAGCAATTTTATATAATATTTCCATTACTGGTCTACTTCTTAAAAGAAAAATGGCTGATTTTATTGCTGGGGCTTGCAATTGTTCTTGCTCCCATTCTCAGAATGCAATATACAGACTGGGTTCCTCCTTACGTTTTGCTTCCCTGTCGCATGGACTCAATTGCTTTCGGAGCAGTAATCGCGTATTTTAATCACGCTTATTCACTCACATCGTTGGTTAGGAAAAATATACGACCGATCATATTTGTATTGGCACTTGACGGTTTGATTTGTACATTTCTTTATATAAAGTTTGGTGATTTGGGGGTCATTCGTAATACGCTGTTTGCAATTATTTTTTCAGGGATGCTGCTATTTGCTTTGGTGTATAAAAATTCGTTTTACGGTTCTTTTCTGCGGCTGAAAATACTGGGATGGGTCGGCACGATTTCATATTCTCTTTACCTTTTTCATGACATGATTTTAGGATTATGCCGGGCGTTAACGGGTATTGGTGGTGAAAATGTATTGGAAACAGGGAAGGGAATTATATTAACAACAACCGCATTGTTAATTTCGGTCTTCTTTTCCTGGATAATTTACAGGAAACTTGAATCTCCCTTTGTAAGTCTGGGAAAAAGATTTAAATACTGAGAATGAGAATATTGATTGTTGGTTCAGATAAAATATATGCGATTGAAAACTTTTATAGAAAATATTTAGCAGAACTGGGTCAGGATGTGCAATTGTTTACAGCGCAGAATTATTTTTATGAGTTTTATCAAAAATCTGTATTAAACAAATTGCTTTACAAAGCTGCTTTATCGGGAATTCTTAATAAAATTAATCGCTTATTTAAGGCAGAAGTCACCAGGTTCAAACCAGATGTTATCTGGATATTCAAAGGAATGGAGATCAAGCCGGGTTCACTCGAGTGGGCAAAGCGACAAAATATAAAACTCGTTAATTATAATCCCGATAATCCTTTTATTTTCTCAGGAAGAGGAAGCGGTAATGTGAACGTTACCAGGTCGATTTCTATATATGACCTGCATTTTACTTATAACTTATCGGTAAAAGAGAAGATTGAAAAAGACTTTAAAATTCCAACTAACTTTTTGCCATTTGGGTACGATTTGAGCAAAGAGTTATTTGAGATTTGCGCATCCCAGGAGGAAATTTTGAAGCTGTGTTTTGCCGGAAATCCCGATAAAGATCGTGCAGAATTTATTGAGAATATGGCAAAGGGAGGTATTCAAATTGATGTATTTGGAAATAACTGGGATCGGTTTGTCAGACATCCAAATATTACTGTTTTTGAACCTGTCTATGGTGAAATATTCTGGAAAGTTTTAAGGCGATATCGTGTACAATTAAACCTAATGAGAGTACACAACGAAGATTCCCACAATATGAGAAGCTTTGAAGTGCCGGCGGTTGGTGGAATCATGTTGGCTCCTGACACAAGAGAGCACAAGCTTTTCTTTGAAAACGGATTGGAAGCATTTTGGTTTGGTGACATTCAAAACGCCATAGACAAAGCGAACTATATTCTCAGTTTGAATAAAAAAGAAATTGATAAAATCAGGGGAAACGCCCGGCTTCGTTCAATACAATCTGGCTACAGTTACCAGCACCGGGCAAAAGAGGCATTGAGTGAACTGAATAAATTTAAGTTCCAAATTCTGAATTGATGCCCAGCATGGTTGTTGCTATATATACGCATCCGGAACTTTATCCCCCCGTTTTGAATTCGATAGATGAACTGTCAATCGTTTTTGATAAGGTAATCGTGGTGTCCAGAAATCTGAGTCAAAATTATTGGGTATACCCGGAGAACGTAAAATTCTCTGCAAGTGGGGAATATGTACCCGTAAGTGAATCTGAAAGAAAGTCAACCCGTTGGAAATTTATCTCTTTTATAAAGTTCACGAGACATTTGCACAAAACTTTAAAAATGGAACGTCCTTTATGGGTGATGTGTAACGATCCCATCAGCCTGATGGCATTCAGGCTGGTACGTCCGATGTTAAAGAGTCCAATACAGCTGTGGTATCACAGTCATGATGTAGCAGAGATCGGAATGATGCGTAAGTTTTCTGTTGGTTATTTTTCAGTGAAGTCAGAAAGAAAATATTTTAATCAAATTGATTTGTTCACGCTTCCCGCAGAATCCAGATTGTCTTACTTTCCTGTGGATCAATTAAAGGGACAGTGGCTGGTGGTTCCCAATTTCCCCTCTAAAATAAGGATATTTAAAAAAGACTCTTTTAATTTAAATCCTGATAGGGAATTAAAGTTGATATATCAGGGTAGAATAAGTAATGAGCATGGATTGGAGGAAGCGTTTGACTTCATAAGTTCAATGCCAGTTCTGAAAATGACAATTATTGGTCCGGGTGATGATAAATACATTCAAATACTAAAGGATAAAATTGAATCTTTACAGATCGCTGACCGGGTGGTAATTACTGAACCAGTACCATATGCAGAACTTAGCGGAATTACAAAAAAAACATCATATTGGATGGGCCGTTAATAAGCCAATGAATACACTTTACAGCACGGCGGCTCAGGCATCTAATAAAATATATGAATATGCTGCATCGGGTTTGCCAGTTATATACTTTCAAAATGAACATTATTCAAGATATTTGGGTACATTCAAATGGGCCTTCCCAACAAATCTTACTGAACAAAGCCTTTCTGAAGTTATAATGGAAATACAAAGTGACTATGGAAAAGTTTCTGAACATGCACTGGATGATTTTCAAAATAAATTATATTTTGGAATAGGATTTAGACCTGTGCTTTCGGTTTTATTTCAAAAAGTTTCTGTTAGTTAATGAAAAAATATTTTATATTTTTTTCCCTGCTCCTTTTTTTCCTGCTCTGGCTTATTTCGGATTTTACCATCTATGAATCCTTTGGGATCGTATTATTTGTTTATTCATTGCTGGAAGTAGTGGATAATCTGGGTAAACGAATTGTTATCCTTGATTTTATTACATTGCTGGCCATTTTTTCGTGCCTTGTTATGCCGGTGGTTTTTTATCATGTTTATACGAAAGAGGATCATATGGCCAGACTGTGGCGGAAGTATATGCCGATTAGTTCAGAAGATTACTTTTCATTTGCCTTGCCTGCAGTGATCGCACTGGCTGTGGGAATCCGGATTCCCCTGAAAAAATATAAAATAGAAACGCATCCTGAATCGTATATTTTAAAGGTTAAGGAATATTTGAAAACGAAACCTTACCTCGGATTATCTCTTATTGGCGTGGGTGTTGTTGCAGGATTATTGAACTTTCTGGTACCGGCAGGCCTTAAGCAGGTGTTTTTTTTAATGGAGCATTTAACTTTCGTTGGTGTGTTTTATGTTATCTATTCGCCATATAGAAATAAACGATTGGTTGTTGCGGGAGTAATTGCCCTGATGCTCGCTCAGACTCTCATTGGGGGAATGTTCGGTGAATTAATCTATTTATTGGCATGTAGTGTGCCGCTCATTCTACTTGGTAAAAAAATAAGTTTTAAAACCAAGCTGATATATGCACTTGTAGGCATTTTTTCCATTATAGTACTCCAATCAATTAAGAATGAATATCGACAAAGGAACTGGATAGAAGGTCAGGGTGCAGATCCATTTTATTTTGGTCAATTGGTAGCTGATAGATTAACGGACGCAGACGCACTTTTGAACACGAACAACCTTTTTTTTACTTCGGTCAGAATGAATCAGGGTTGGTTGGTTGCGGTCACGATGAAGATGGTACCAGAGCGATATCCCTTTGGAGATATCGAAAATGTTGGCAAAACGATTGTTGCTACTATTGTTCCGAGATTTGTGTGGCCAGACAAGCCCGAAGCCGGTGGTAAGGCAAACCTTAAACGTTTCTGGGGATTTAAATTGACCGGCTACAGTATGAACTTAGGGCCATTGGGAGAAGCATATGCTAATTTTGACAGAACAGGAGGAATCGTATATATGTTTCTCTACGGTCTGATGTTTAATTTTATCCTTTCTTACTTACTGAAATTTTCAGAAAAAAGACCGTCCATCGTTCTTTGGTTGCCCTTCCTGTTATTTTATGCCATCAGCGTTGAATCAGATTTAGTGACTACCATGGGATCGCTGATGAAGGGTATGATTTTCACCTGGATTGTTTTCAAAGTATATCAAATCGGGTTCCGTATTGATATTTAATTTACAATCTTTCCATTCATGTCTGTTAAAATAGCGTTGATTACCGGTGTTACCGGTCAGGATGGAGCTTACTTATCCCAATTGCTGGTGAAAAAAGGCTATCGGGTTATAGGCTTAATCAGATCTTTTTATGGGTCCAATCTTTTCCGCCTGAAATATTTGAAAGTGGCTGAGTCCATAGAATTGGTTGAATGTGATCTGCAGGATCTGTCGCAGGTAATCAATATCATTTCGGAATTTAAGCCGACTGAAATATATAATCTGGCTGCTCAAAGTTCGGTCTCACTATCTTTCAAACAGCCAATAGGAACTATCCAGTTCAATATTAATTCTGTTTTGAATATTCTCGAGGCCATCCGTTTAATTGATAAAAATATCCGGTTTTATCAGGCGTCGACCAGTGAAATGTTTGGAAAAATTGAAACGCTGCCTATTACTGAAGAATACAAGTTTCATCCGCTGAGCCCATATGCGATTTCCAAACTGACGGGACATCACACCACGATTAATTACCGGGAATCATATAATATTTTTGCATGCTGCGGCATTCTATTCAACCATGAGTCGTACTTGCGCGGAGAGAATTTTTTCATGAAAAAGCTCGTAAAAGGAGCCATTGATATTGTAAATGGAAAAAAAGATCATCTTGAATTCGGAAACCTGAACATCAAAAGAGATTTTGGTGCATCCCAGCAATATGTGGAAGCCATGTGGCTGATGTTGCAGCAGAAAGACCCGGAAGATTTTATCATTTGCTCCGGAGAGAGTTTACGTTTAATGGATATCGTTGGATATGTTTTTAAAAAGATGAACATATCATTTGATAAAATAAAGATTAATCCTGATTTTTTTCGTCCTACGGAAATTCAGGACATCTATGGCACCAGTG
>Ga0206961_1084_pt1 | contig 23578 bp, 22 predicted proteins | sample Alteio_BWOrgHeat_30_FD_153238 | JGI IMG/M metagenome (GOLD analysis project Ga0206961, IMG submission 153238) | Enriched cells from forest soil in Barre Woods Harvard Forest LTER site, Petersham, Massachusetts, United States -... | ecosystem: Environmental > Terrestrial > Soil > Temperate forest >...
TGTTCCCAAAATGTTCTGAATATCCTTTAGTCCATTATGTCCCGCATCTGTTCCGTTAGGACGCATGCGTAATTTATCTAATGGGAGTGCAAGATCGTCTACAATCGTCAAAGTATGATCTAATTGTACCTTTTCTTTTTCTTGCCAGTATTTAAAGGCCCTGCCGCTTAAGTTCATAAAAGTAGTAGGACAAATACATATAAATTGTTTGCCTTTCCACTTTACCTCTGCCACATAAGCCAAACGGTCGACCTTTAAACTTGCTCCATGTTTTTGTACAAAGGCATTCACTACGTCAAAACCAATGTTGTGACGGGTATGGGCATATTCATTACCTATATTACCTAATCCTATAATGAGAAATTTGGACATATTGCACGCAAAGATAATTGATTGTTGGCTTGACGGATAAGGGTTTGATTAAAATTTTAGCCCCGTTTTTTGACATTTTTAATGGATGCTCAGTCTGCAGAAGGCTTTTCTTTTGACTGGAATAATTTGTCTAAAAAGCCTGATGCTACTTCTTTGATCTTTTCTGAATTATTAGCTACTACTTTTGCTATGCCAAATTCTAAGGCTGTGCCCAAGAGTTGCTTAAAAAAATTAGGAGAACGTCCTTCGTATATTTTTTTAGAGAGTAATCCGGCGCCTAAACCCATTGCAGCACTTGTAGCATCGCTTTGCAGATCAGAAGTGCCGATTAATTTTTTTAGCTGATTTTTTATAATGTTGATCGGCTGAATATTTTCATAAGTTGTATGAAATTGACTTACCATCAATTGTTTTTTATTTGCAGCAGCATATTCTAATTGTGCAATTGCGGCTTTTAATTCTTTGTGGTCTTTTACTTGCATCGGCAATTAATTAAGTAATTTTTTTATGATCAGGTTACTAATACCTGCTTTTATAAATTTCCCTTTTAGCAGATAAATAATTAATCCGATAATTGCGTAGAAACCTGCAACTATAAAAAAGCCATTATATGTTTTGCCTAATAAACTACCTATCCAAAGTGCCAGGCCTATATTTAGGATAAAAAAAACTATTGCCAATATTAATCCTGCAATAAGCGCCACCAACAAGGAAGAAACTATATCAGAAATTTTGTCAACTGCCTGTAATTTTAAAAGGTCGACTCTTGTTTCAACGTAGTCAGCAGCCTTCTCAAATAATAATTCCAGGTCTTGTTTTGTATTTTCCATCAAATGGCGATTTAAGGATATTTTTATTTAACTAGTTGATTCTTTTGTAGTGTTTTCATATTTTTCTTTAACGCTATCAACAAACTCATTGAACTTATCCTTAAAAGTATCTTTTAGATCTTCACCGGCTGCTTTTATTTTTTCTCTTGTAACAGCACCTTTATCAGGAGCAAACAAAATGCCTGCTATAGCGCCTGCTGCTGCGCCTAGCAATACTGCGGCAATGATTTTTTTTGATTTCATAGTTATATTTTTATTCTTTAACTTAAAGTATACCCTAAGCTACTACATTTTATTTAGTTACAAATACCGGATCAGTATTATCTAAAGAAATTCTGGGTGTAACCATTTTCTGTACCTGCATTATAATAGGTACGGAAGAATTCATCTGCAGAAATATAACCACTGCCTTTGATCACAAACACTATCAATAGTATTAATGTTATCACCGATAGAATGAGATCATTATTACTAAAGCTCATGCCTCCCTGCATATTTGAGAAAACAACTGCCCCTATCAAAATAGGTATTTGTACCAGGGACGTCCATCTTGTAAAAAGTCCGGATGCTATAAAAAATCCACCCAGTAAATTAATATAAGGTATTATAAACGTCAGTATCCTTGTGTTTTTATCCAGCAGATGAAATCCCGAATTCTGAAGTATGCTTTCTAACCTGGAAGAATCCTGAATAAATTGGATCCCTTTCCAAAAAAGAATAAAGCCAAGAATTACTCTAACTAATGTTAACCATATCGGTTGTTTGTTAGAACTGCTTTTTATTATTTTATGATCTAGTTCCATAGCAGCAAATTTTATCGTGAATAAGATTGTTAACGGAAAAGCGGCCACCCGTTTATACTTCATATAGGAGTTAAGCAGGAACCGCCCTTCCACTTAATAAGTCACAACATCTATGCCACGCTGAAAACCGTTTTTTGTATAAATGGCTGGTATGAAGAGCTTTAAGTTAAGCCCTTTGTTAAATTTTTGGATAAGGGAAGATAATTTTGCGGAGACTAAGGGATTCGAACCCTTGATACAGTTTCCCGTATACACACTTTCCAGGCGTGCTCCTTCAACCACTCGGACAAGTCTCCATTTTTAAGGATGGCAAAAATACAGTTTCAATATTTAGAAGGGGAATATTTTTTCAGCATTGGTTGTAGTGATCTGTGCCACTTCATCTACAGATACTTTTTTCACTTCCGCAAGCCTGGCTACAATGTATTTTAAATAGCTGCTTTCATTTCTTTTTCCTCTAAATGGAACGGGCGATAAATAAGGAGCATCTGTTTCTAATACCAGGTGCTTCAGATCTATTTTTTCAAGCACTTCAGATAAGCCGGACTTTTTATACGTAAGAATGCCTCCAATCCCTAAATAAAAACCGGCATTAATAATTTCAACAGCGTTTTCGTAGGTACCTCCAAAGCAATGGAAGATACCTTTTATGCCTTTCGGTATATATTCTTTTATAACATCAATTGTTTCCTGCATTGCATCTCTTGAATGTAATACGACCGGCAAGTTGTGTTGTATGGATAATTCAATTTGCGTTCTGAAGGCTTCATATTGTTGTTGCGTAAATGTTTTATCCCAATAAAAATCTAAACCTATTTCACCCACGGCTGCAAATTTTTCTTTGGTAAGGTATTTTTTAATGATTTCTAATTCTTGCAGATAATTTGCTTTGACATAGCAAGGATGCAATCCTATCATCGGGATGCATTTATTGGGAAATTTTTTGCTTAGTGCTAACATTGCTTCAATTGATCCACTATCCACGGAAGGGAGGTAAAAGCGTTCAACCCCTTCACTCTCCGCACTTTGCATAACAATATCGATATCTGTTTTAAATTCCTCTGAATAAAGATGGCAATGGGTATCTATTAATTTCATAAACAGTTTATTAGAAAATTATATCATTTCATTGTTTAAACAATAAAACTACACAAGCTTGTGCAGTCGCGCTTTTGTTCCGGTTTTAAAAAAAAGAGACATTCCGTGTCGACTTTTTTTATTATTGAAATCTTTTTTTAAAAAAAAGTTGCTTTATAAAAAGAAGAATGTAAATTTGTCCCAGTTTTCATAGGGTACGGATTAAAAACGGGCCGAGGTTTCTACCTCAGGCCCAATTTTTTTAATAGGCGGAAAGGATGGTACCCCTTTTCCTATTATTAACATTGATCTATTTTCTCAAAACTATACCCTTTTTCAGAAAAATATTCTAGTACTCTCGGTAACGCATACTCTAACCTTTCGAAAGCTTTGTCGCTGTCATGGAACACAACAATAGAACCACTTTTAGTATACCTGATAACGTTATTCAAACATTTTTCGGGGGTTAAATTTTTATCAAAATCCCCACTTAATACTGACCACATGATCGTTTTTAAGTGAAATGCTTTAGCGTCAAGTTGCTTTAGTTGGTATCTAGTGATTTTTCCATAGGGTGGACGAAATAGGTTTGAGTCAATATGCTTTTTTGCTTCTACTATATTTTCAAGATAGGCAGCAGCATTGGTTTCCCATCCATTTAAATGATTATGGGTATGGTTGCCAATTTTATGCCCTTCCATAGTAATTCTTCTATAAACTTCACTATGCTGCAAAACGTTTTTTCCTATGCAAAAAAAGGTAGCTTTAGCATCATATTTCTTTAATAGATCAAGTACAAAAGGGGTGATACTGGGATGCGGGCCATCATCAAAAGTTAGGTAAACAATTTTTTTCGTATCTTTTATGGACCAAATACAATCTTTGTACAATAATTTTAACCACCATGGCGTCTTTACAGAATAAAACATATTGCAAATTAATTTAAATCACGATTAAACATTCAATAAACTATCCGGTCTTACACTTAGAAAACAAGAAATAATATTTAAAATAACCGATTAAAACTTGACGTATGAAAAAAATGACTCTTTTATTTGCCCTGGCGGTTACTGCAATCGCCATCAGTTTTACAGCCTGCAAAAAAACAACAGATTCAGGTGGCGTAGCAGACGCATCAACGCTTAAAATAACCAGTCAGACCACAATTTCAGACAATCTTACTGAAGATGCCAATAATGTGTTTACACAAACGGTAAATGATACTACGGCATTAGGTTCTGCCAGGCCGGCTCCATATTATAATGCTACTGTTACAATTAGCGCTGGGGCATTTCCAAAAACGCTTACTATCGATTTTGGAGCAGGAACTTCACCATCTGCTGATGGAATAGTAAGATCGGGACAAATCATCGTTGTTCTTTCGGATTCATTTTATAAGACGGGAAGCATGGATACATTAACTTTTAATAATTACACTGTTGCGGGCTACCACAAAGAAGGTACTATTATCTGGACCAATCTGACCAGTCACGACACGCTTGCATGGCAAAGAGTGGATAGTGGAACTGTTACAGCTCCTGATGGATTATCTTACTGGCATCATTTCGGGGTAAGAAATGTTATTCAAACAGGAGGTATTGGCGATAACAATTTATATGATAACGTATATTCCATTACAGGAAATCATACAATAGTAAATTCTGACGGCGTTACTGCAACAGCCGTTATCATTCCAATAACTCCATTAGAAAAGAAAGCTAATTGTCCATGGATCGATAAGGGACAATTTGTAATAAGCGTACCTAACCATAGCGTGCTTATTGATTTTGGAAATGGGGATTGTGACGCATCTGCTGCTTATTCCTTTGATAACGGCCCTTTTCATACCTTCCTGTTTTAGGTTTTTATTTAAATATTTGAGCCGCTCTGATTTCAGAGCGGCTTTTTTTTGTGTAGCCAATAATAATTTCAGCACTCCTAAAAAATATTCGGATATTTAAAACATAATCCTTCCTGATTCGTCTACCTATATATACATGGAGGATGCACTGACGATACCAACAATAATGAGCGCAGAACGCAGCAACAATATATCTAGTACCATTAAGACTTATAGCAGGCAACTGCTTGGGTTCATTAAACAGCGGGTTGCAACCAATGAAGATGCTGAGGATATTTTGCAGGATGTTTTTTATCAGTTTGCAGATAATGAAGAGCCGATAACACAGGTAACGGGCTGGCTATATAAAGTAGCGCGTAATAAAATTACAGACAGCTATCGTAAACAGAAACTGCCTTTAATAGAAGACCTGCAACCGGCTGCTTCAATCGAAGATGGATTTGATTGGAAAGAAATAATGCTGGCAACAGATGATACACCCGAAACAAGTTATATAAGAAATTTATTCTGGGATGAATTGCAGCTGGCGCTGGATGAATTACCACCGGAGCAAAGGGATGTGTTTGTTTTAAATGAAATGGAAGGAATACCTTTTAAAGATATTGCAGATGAAACAGGTGTTAGTGTGGCCACACTAATTAGCCGTAAACGATATGCAGTGCTGCATTTGCGAGAACGACTCAGTGTATTACGAGATGAATTATTAAATTATTAAACATATAAAAGTAAAGAAAATGAAAAAGTATAAAATTAGAAAAGTATTGATGATACTGGTTTTCGCTTGCATAGCTGCCGTAGCATTTGGCTTTATCGTAATGGGATTATGGAACGCTATTTTGCCCGCAGTGCTGGGTGTTAAAGCTATTACATTTATCCAGGCACTTGGTATCTTATTGTTAAGTAAAATATTATTTGGTGGTGGCCCAAGAGGTGGATTTGGCGGAAGATGCGGTCCGGGTGGTATGTGGAAAATGAAGATGAGAGAAAAATTCCAAAACATGACACCGGAAGAAAGAGAAAAGATCAGGGCAGCATGGAAAAGCCGTTGTGGCGGAGGAAGAGGCTGGCATCACATGGAGGAAGATGAAAAGGATACAAATATCGGATAGCAGCCAGCAGCCAGCAGGTTTATTTTAATATCAAAACCAACTTTATGGAAGTACTTGTTTTTAAAACCAATCTTACTGATAATACCAGGGTGAAGGATATTGAATCTTATTTAGATATTCATCCCAACATTCAAAAATGGAACGTAGACCTGCAGGATTGTGATAATATCCTCCGGATAGAGAGCAACGGGGTTGCAGTAAATGAAGTAGAAAAAATATTATTTAACGCCGGGTATTATTGCGAAGAATTAGAAGGGTAGATAGCAAAGAATAAATAATAAACCATAAGATCCCAATAGTCAAAACCTACATGCTAGTTTTACCTGCCTCTTGTTTGAGGTCAAGATACAGGTAATTAGAATGTGGGTTTTTGATTTTTTGGGATTTGTTATTTATCACCTGCTATTTATTACTTTTACCAATATAACTACTACATGCAATCGGTAATTGAGGATATAAAAAAATTATTTCAATCGTTCAGTAAGGCTGTCGTTATCAGCATTGATAAAATTCCACAAAGTGGCAGCGACCGCATATATTTCAGGATCATAACAGATAGTATTTCTTTTATAGCTACCTACAATATCAATATTAAAGAGAACGATACATTTCTATATTTTAGTAAGCACTTTAAAAAAACAGGAAATCCTGTACCTGAAGTTTTTGCTATTAACGACGAACATACCATTTATATACAGGAAGATTTTGGCGATAGCTCTTTATTAAATGAATTAGAAAAGAATGGCCATAATGATTATGTGTATGATCTGTTCAAGAAAACATTGCGCGGCTTAATACAATTGCAGATCAAAGGTGATGAAGGATTAAATTACGATAAAACCATAACCAGTAAAGAGTTTGGCAAACAAGCCATCGTTAGTGACCTGCTTTATTTTAAATATTATTTTTTAGATACTTTAAAGATACCTTACGACAAAGAAAAACTGATCGATGATATCGAAGCATTCAGCACCTACTTGTCTCATGTGGATCATAAGTATTTTATGTTCCGCGATTTTCAAAGCAGGAATATCATGGTAAAGGATAATGGCATTCATTTTATAGATTACCAGGGCGGGATGAAAGGTGCATTGCAATACGATGTAGCTTCTTTATTATGGCAGGCAAAAGCGGAGTTAAGCGATGAATGGAAAAATGATCTGCTGCAATATTATATGTCTTGTGTAGAAGAAATATTGGGCAATTCAATAGATAAAATACAATTTGAAAGTCAGTATAATGGCTATGTATTAATAAGATTGCTGCAGGTTTTAGGAGCTTACGGCTTTCGAGGATTGTTTGAGCGCAAGGCACATTTCTTAACAAGCATTCCATTGGCATTGAAAAATATTCAATGGTTCATGGCTAATAAGCAGGTCGGACTTAGCTTGCCTGAATTTGAGCGTTTATTAAATTTGATGACGACAGATGAAGTGATTGGCCGATTTGAAAATATAAAAGCAACAGCTGCCACACCGTTAGTTGTTAGGATCAATAGCTTCTCTTATAAAATAACGGGCTATCCAAAAGATGAAACAGATAATGGCGGAGGTTTTGTTTTTGATTGCAGAAGTATTTTAAATCCCGGGCGGATAGAAGAATTTAAAAAACAAACTGGACGCGATAAAGCAGTTAAAGATTATCTGGAACAGCAGACAGAGATGCCGGAGTTTTTGAATAGCGTTTATAATATTGTAGATATTGCTGTTGAAAATTATATAGAAAGAGATTTTGATAGCCTGATGATAAATTTCGGTTGCACTGGCGGCAGGCACAGAAGTGTATATGCGGCCGATGCTGTAGCAAGGCATTTGAGAAACAAGTACAACGTTAAAATTGAACTGAACCATTTGGAACAAAATATCCACGAAGTAAAAAACTAAAAGCACAAATGAAGGCAATGATCTTTGCGGCAGGTTTGGGTACAAGGTTTAAACCATGGACAGACAAGCATCCTAAGGCATTGGCGATAGTGAATGGTAAATCATTATTGCAAAGAAATATTGAGTACCTGCAACAATATGGCATTACAGATGTAGTAGTGAACGTTCATCATTTTGCCGATCAGATCATTACTGCAGTAAAAAAAAATAAAGGGTGGGGCAGTAATATTGTTATTAGTGATGAAACGAAAGAAGTATTAGAAACAGGCGGAGGGCTGTTACACGCAAAAAAATTGTTAGCAGGCGATGAACCTTTTGTTACATTGAATGTAGATATTTTGACTGATCTAAATATTAATAATTTATTGGCGTATCATCAACAACATAAACCACTCATTTCTTTTGGAGTGAGTAACAGAAATACTTCCCGGTATTTTTTGTTTGATGAGCAAGATCGTTTGTGCGGCTGGCGAAATGTGACAAACGGCGAAGAAAAAATATCGATCCATAAACCCCACTTACAACAAAAAGCCTATAGCTGCGTAGTCATTTTTCAACCTGAAATATTTTCTTTGATTCGTCAAAGAGGTAAATTTTCTTTGACAACAACTTATCTTGATCTGGCAGCGGAGCATTTGATATTGGGATATCCTGATAACGCCTCCGATAAATTTGTCGACGTAGGCAAACCTGAATCTGTGTTGGTTGCAGAAAAATTATTTGTCTGAATCTAAATCCGGTAATCTGAAAAATCCCAAATCAAGCAAATGATAGTTTTATCGCCGGGTAAAATTTAGTGAATGATCAAAACCTTTTGGGTGGTAATATTCTCAGCATGATTTATTCGTAGCAGGTAAGATCCATCAGGGATCGTAGTAGTATTTATTTCAATGGAAGATGTATTCATTTCTGTACCCAATAATTTTCTACCTGTCGCATCAAATAACTCTATTACACAATTACCGCTGATACCGTAAGGTGCAATTACCTGGATGGTATTATTGGCAGGGTTAGGATAAACAACATATTTGGTTTGCGCATTATTGTTATTCAACAAAATAATTCTGCTGTACACATATGAGCCATCATCATCAATTTCTTTTATGCGATAATAAATATTTCCCGAAGGGATATTGTTTTGTACAAAATTGTAATCGCTTTGCAGGTCAGAGGTGATGACTACACTTCCGGCAGTCTTCCAGTCTTTACCATCTGTACTATATTCTACGTCAAATTTATTGGCGCTTGTTGTTGGTGTTGCAACGCTCCAGTTTATGGAAGCGCTTGTGCTATTGATCAACGAAGCATTTGCATTAATAAAATTCACTGTTAATATAATAGGGAATACGTAAGGGGTAGGAACATTTTCTCCTGGGTCACTGGGGTCATTATTATTGTTAGGGTCCATTACAGCTTGTGTAGGATTACCATTATTAGAAGAATCTGAAATATTTGCAAAGCTTGGCCCCGATCCTATATCTCCTTCCGCAATAGCGGAATTATAATAAGTAACACCGGGAACAAGATTAGTTACCTGGCAATTTATTTGTATGGTGGCCTGATAATTAACGGAAGATAAAATATGATTGTGCAATTGTTGTCCTGGTGCCAATAAGCTGGTAACCGTTGTTCCATTAAAAGACGGGTTTAATACCAAACCTGCCGGATTGCTAATAAAAGAAGCTGTGACATTTGATACATTGCCCGCGCCAAAGGCTGAGGTTAGATCGTCTGTCATATTAATATCATTGAGGATCACATTACCCATGTTACTTATATATACGATATAGCTAAGATTGGCGGTATTGGCATTTATCACGGTGCTGCTTGATAGTTTTTTTGTAGCCCCAACAACGGGCACAAGTGCTGTATTGTCAATAGGGGCCAGGCCGTTTTGGAAAGTTTGAACCGGTCCTAAAGTATTGCTGGCAATATCATAATCAAAATAATAACAGCTATTAACACCATTCGTTCCGCTAATTTCCAGTTCTCCATTTAGAAAAGCCATACCGAAACAATTCAATGGCATTGTTTGTAAATAAATTGCTGTGTCTGGAATAAAGCCACCAGCATAGTTAGGGAGTTCATATAACTGCGAAATAGGAGATGCCCCCAACGTACAAAATAACCTGCCATTAGGTAATATTGATAGATCTCCATTCCCGATATCAGTAGGAAAATGGCCCACAGGAAATTGCACTGTCTTTGAGGCTAATGTTGTACCCGTGGTAAGGTCAAAGTTGCTTAGCAGGCAGGTTCCCGCGAAGGGGTTATAATTACTGAAAGCCCATAGGTTTCCATTATTATCAAATTCAAAATTATTCAAAACATAATTATAGGTATTCTCGGGGAGTACCGGGATCAATGCCGGACAGCCAATATTGTTAGGTAAACCGATATTAAGCGTCCATACTTTGGAATGAGTTCCATCTTGAATGGAAGAGATATATAAATTATTATCTTTTGGATTGTAAGCAATATAGACCGCGTTATAATTTGGTATTTGTGCAGAGAAATTACAATCCGCTAATAGAATTGGGGTGGCAGTTAAAGGATTTTTGACAATTGAAAAACTAGCATTGTTGGGTGTTGCACAAGTACTACTGCCAAAGTTTACCAGTAAAGAATTTTGTGAAAAAGTTCCCTCGCCGATAAGTACCAGTAATAAGAGTAAAAAGTATTTAGTAAAAAATCTTTTCATTGCATTCAGGATATTGCTTGCTATTTAACCAACCAAATTAAGACCTTGAATGTGAATAATATGATGCCTCTGAATAGGTATTTGGGCGTTTATATAGCAATTGTATAGTAATACCAGTACAAAGTACGTTTATTTATTGCTATTTATTGTCATATAAGTCTTTTTTCTCGACCACTTTAACCTTATCGCCGTTTTTAAGCAGTTTATTTACTGTATCGTAGGGCCCTGTTATTACTTCATCGCCGTTATTTAAACCGCCGGTAATTTCGATATAATTAATATCCTGAATATCAGTGGTTACCTTTACTTTTTTGATAATATTATCCTTATCCAGCACGAAAACTACAATATCGAGGTCATCAACATTTGTGGTGTTGTTTGCGTCCTGAGTTGTAGCATCGGCCGTTTTTTTATCAGTTTGGGTACTGTCATTTTTATCCCTGGTTGTTACAGCATTGATCGGAACGCTTAAAACATTGACATGGATCTTTGTTTGAATATCAGCACTCGCACTCATACCCGGACGAAATGGGAAAGGCCCACCTTTGCCTAACAGATCGCTATAGCTTTCGGGTAGCATTCTTATATAGACTTTGTAATTGGTTACATCTGTACTTGTATTGGTTAGATCGCTTTGAGTAGATGCTCCATTATTACTGCTGGAGATCTGTGTAACGATCCCTCTAAATTTTCTGTTATTGTAAGCATCAATAGTAACAATAGCACTGTCGCCTAATTTTACTTTTGGGATATCGCTTTCACTAACATCCACACGCACTTCGATCTGTGACATATCTGCAATGCGCAACATTTCTGTCCCCGCCATCATATTGCTTCCTACGACGCGTTCACCTTTTTTTACGCTTAACAGGCTTACAACACCATCCATTGGTGCTGTAACGATAGTTCTGCTAAGATCTGTATTTGCTTTAGCTAATTGTGATTGTGCATTTTTTACAGCAGCTTGTCCGCCGATGATACCTTGTTTGGCCGCATTGTAATTAGCCTGCGCACTTTTATAAGCAGCCTCCGCTGTATTGAATTCATTTTTACTGATCACCTGCTGATCAAACAATTGCTTTTGCATATCGTATGTCTTGCTCGCCTGATCCAGTTGCGCCTTAACTGCGTCTATTGATGCCTGTGAGTTTGCCACCTGTGCCTGGCTCTGTAATACGCCCGCTGAAGCTTCATCGCGTTGAATGCTATATACATCCGCATAGATCTTTGCCACAACCTGCCCTTTTTTTACGGTATCTCCTTCCTGAACCGGCAGGTCGGTTATCTCGCCGCTAACATCGGGACTCACTTTTACTTCTATCGTAGGGTATATTTTACCGCTGGCATTCACCACTTCTATGATGGTACGGTTTTGAGCTTTTTCTGCCGTTACCTTAATGGTATTGTCTTTACCAAAAACGCCGGTAATTTTTAAAATGATCAATACTACAACCAATCCTATCAAACCGTACAATATCCATTTAGTTGTTTTACTCATATAAATGCATTTAATTTTTTGTTTATCAGCTATGGTTTTTCATAGCAGCATCGCTGCGTCGCACATTTCAACGGTACACCAATGTGCAGCTTTTTAAGCTACAATTTCAATCCCTGCCCTTTATAAAATTCCAATACCTTCATTTTAAAAACATAATCAAACTGATCTTGTACGTATTGCAGTTTAGCTGTGAATAAATTATTTTGATTGGTGATCAACTCAAAAGTACCGATCATACCCACCGTGTATCTTTTTTGCGAAAAATCATATGTACGTTGCGAAGCATCTACCGTTTTTTTACTGGCATTAAATTTTTCTAATGCAACAAGGGCAGCATTGTATGCCTGGTAAATATTTTGTTTCAAGGTCTGGTTATCGGCATCACGTTGTAATTCTAAATTTCTTGTATCAAGTTTACTTTGTTCCCAGGCGCCGTGCAAACTCCAACCGCTAAATATAGGTACGGTCAAATTTAATCCAATTGATTGCCGAAAGTTCTGGCTCCATTGATCTGTAAAGTTGGTCTTACCATAACTGGGAACTAACTCTGTACCATATACGTCATAAGGTGTACCGCCAACATTTACGGTACCAACAGGAACGGTTGAAGTATATGGAGCAACACCTATCACCTGAAGTGCCTGATTATTATAGCCGCTTGCTAAACTTAAAAAAGCACCAATAGTAGGATACATGGCAGCTTTGGTAGCATCAGCATTTTTTATGGCAGCTTTTAATTTAAGTTCATTAGCACGTTGCTGTGGTAAATTAACGATCGCTAAATTATATACATCTTCGGGCTGAAGATCAGCCAGCGATTCAATGGGAATTAATTCTGCCGGAGGCGAATCAACATCAAACGGCGTTGCCGCATCAATATTCATGTATGATTTTAGTGTTAAAATACTTTGATCAACATTTCCTTTTGCATTGATATAATTGGCCGTGTCAGTTGCCACTTGTGCTTCAAGCTCTGCTGCATTTAGTTCGGGCAAAGAACCTGCAGCAACTAATTTTGTTGTGTTGCTTAATTGCGCTTCTGATAAATTTAATTGTAATAGCGCAATATTTTCCTGCGCTTTGGTTAACAAAATTTGCAAATAAGCATTTGCAACAGATAGCACAATATCATTCTTAAGTTTATCTTCCGTTGCTTTGGCGGCATCAGCCTGCCACCTGCTGGCGATAATACTATTTTGCTTACTGAACCAATTAAAAATATTTGCACTGCTTTGTAATTGGAGCCCCGATGATATATAACTCTGCGTAATTAAAGAATAAGTTGTAGGATCCTGGTTACGGCCGGAATTATAAGCGCCATTGCCACTAATACTTGCAGTTGGGTACTGGCTCAGGTTCGTCTCCTTATATTGTATCTCAGAAAGTTTAGTCTGAACATCGCTTTGTTTGATAGAAATATTATGCACCACAGCATAATCTACACAGCGCCGCAGGTCCCATTTTTCCTGGGCATTTACTGATATTGCAAATGGTAAAATGATCAGCGTGTACAACACATATCTCATGATGCAAAAATATAATATACTGGCCGAAAAGAATAAAGTAAAGTTTTATTAGCAAAATCTTTACAAAATTTGATAAAAGAAGCTAAATCTGCTGGCGAATACGATTTGCCAACCTACATTTGCCAAAACATGAGGATCTTAATCGCATCTATATTATTCATCGCATTACTGGCGCAAACTTTCGATAGTGCTTTTATTACATTGGGTTATTATGTGAATACCTCAGCCTATTCAAAGACTTGCGAAAATAAGGACAAGCCAATGCTACATTGCTGCGGTAAATGTCAGCTCAGAAAAAAATTACTACAGGAAGAAAAAGATAAACAAGCAGCGGATAAAAAAGGCGAAAATAAAAATGAAATAGTATTGTCTTCCAAATCCTTTTTCGCTACCATTACTCCGGTTACTATTCACGAATCAAATAGTCAATATCCTCAATACTCCGGGGATAAAGAAACAAAAATGCCGCGTTCTGTTTTTCATCCACCAAGTGCATAATAATTTTATTGAATTACTGATGCGATAATATTTGCATCTAATCGTATCTCCTGTTTTTCGGGAGCGAACTTCTATTCATTTATAAAATTAATTGCATGCTGAAATTAATCATTTCATTCAGCTTGTTATTTATTACTGTGTGTTGCCTTGCACAAAATAAATTGACAGGCAAAATAATTGACAACAATACTAAAGAACCAATAGAATATGTAGTTGTAAGCGTTACGGAGGGGAAATGTGTACTAACAGATAAACTAGGAAATTTCGAGTTGACTGTCCCTGCGTACAGTAATGTGATCACTATCTCATCAATAGGATATCTATTTCAAAAAATACAAATAACGGATAGCACAAAACATTTGATTATTCAACTAAAACGCGGTCCTGTTGATCTGAGTGAAGTGCTGATCACTTCGCACTCTAATAATATATCTTTTCATACAGTCGGCAATCTTGATTTGAATTTACGTCCGGTTAATTCTGCTCAAGACTTATTAAGGTTAGTGCCCGGTTTATTTACTGCACAGCATATGGGTGGCGGTAAAGCGGAACAGATATTTTTAAGAGGCTTTGATGCTGATCATGGAACAGATGTAAATATTTCTGTTGATGGAATACCGGTAAATATGGTATCACATGCACACGGCCAGGGATATGCCGATATGCATTTTATTATTCCTGAAACTATTACGCAATATGATTTTGGAAAAGGGCCGTATTATACTGGTTATGGAGATTTTACAACTGCAGGTTATGTCAATTATACAACTGCCGATGTGTTGGAAAAAAATTTGGTCAAAATTGAAGGCGGACAATTCAACGATGCAAGAATTGTTGCAGCAATAAATTTGCTGAGCAATAAAGCAAAACTAAACGGACAAAACGCTTATATAGCCGGTGATGCAAATTATTTTGATGGGCCATTTGATTTTGCTGAACATTTTAGCAGACTTAATTTATTTGGAAAATATACTACTCGATTAGGTGATAATAATAAATTAACTATTAGTGCATCTACTTTTAGTACCCAATGGCGGGCTTCCGGTGAAATACCTGAACGGGCTGTAGCTCCCGGTACTATTGGTTTTGATACAGCGGGGAATAAACTTATATTAAATGCTCCTCCTATTATCGATCGGTTTGGTACTATCGATAGTTTGCAAGGCGGTTACTCCAGCAGAACAAATGCCATTGTGAAATTAACATCCAGTCTCAAAAATAATTTTACCCTGGAAAATGAATTGTATTATACTTATTACAATTTTCACTTGCATGTGAACTCTACTTTTTTTGCAGAAGACAGTATAAATGGTGATGCTTTTCGTCAGCGTGAAGAGAGGAACTTGTTTGGATATAACGGCAAGCTTACTAATAGAAAATATTGGGATAACAATACACTAACTTCCGTTGCTGGATTAAGTGCTAGGATTGATCAAACAAATAACAGCGAGTTTTCAAATACTATTGATCAGAATACAGTCATTAAGTATAATCAATTGGGCAATATAAGTGAAGATAATTTTAGTGCCTATCTCGATGAAACATTAGAGAAAGGTAAGTGGTTATTGAATCTAGGATCAAGGGTAGATTATTTTTATTTTAGCTATGCAGATAAACTTAATTCTCAATTGCCATCACGCAGCAATGTGATAGCAAGTCTAAAATTAAATATTCAATACACTGTCAATTCAACTTTACAACTTTATTTAAAATCAGGTAAAGGCTTTCATTCAAATGATGCCAGGGCAGTAATCTTTAATAACGGATTAAAAACCATGCCCGCCGCGTACGGCGCAGATCTTGGATTTATGTGGAAACCGTTGCCACGCTTATTGATCAATCCTGCAATCTGGTATTTATATTTAGAGCAGGAATTTGTATACTCTGATGATGGAACTGTTGAACCGGGAGATAGAACAAGAAGGATAGGGCTAGATGTCTCTGTACGTTATCAATTAACAGACTGGTTATTTGCAGATGCGAATGTGAACTTTGCTAATCCTCGGGATGCGGAACTTCCGAACGGACAAAACCATTTGGCATTGGCACCCACTTTTACGAGTACTGGAGGATTGGATTTTAAATTAAAGAACGGGTTTAATGGTGCTATTAGTTACCGCTATCTGCATAAACGTGCAGGAAATGCCAATTATTCTTTAACGGCTGATGGCTATTTTGTTTCAGATCTTACATTAAATTATACGCAGAAAAAATATGAACTGGGAATGGCGGTAGAAAATTTGTTCAATGCAAAATGGAACGAGTTTGAAGCGGAAGAAGTAACAAGGATGAAGGGAGAATCTCAACCCGTTGATCAAATGAGCTTTACCCCCGGAACACCATTCTTTGCCAAGCTAAAGCTGGCTGTATTCTTTTAAATAAGTAATAAGAAATATAAAATAAGGAAGTTTGGACATATACGGATCTAAACTTCCTTATTTTAATCATTGATCAGCAGGTTATTAAACCCTAAAGCTTCTTATTTCTTATTTTATATTTCTTATTCCTTATTTCTATCCTTACTTTTGTGGCTGATCTTGGTTTCCGAATGTTCGGAATTAAAAGGGAAGTCCGGTGTAATTCCGGCGCTATCCCCGTAGCTGTAAAAGAGTAACTTAAAACCATCAAGTTTTAAGAAGTTTTAATTCTCGCGCCACTGTTTATAAAATGGGAAGGCAATTAAAACCACTCTTGAGTCAGAAGACCTGCCAGGGACAATTATTCATCGCTAAGCTTTCGGGTGAAAGGCAAGCGGGGTATTATAATTTATATCCCTTTTTGGCATTTGCTGAAGCAGCTTTCGATGAATGTATTTTTTATTACACAACAGCGTATAAAATATGTTTATCAGGCAACAGGCATACAGATTAATGAAACGTACTACTCGTAGGCGTTTCGTTATAGTTGTATCGTTGAACTGTCTTTCTTCTGTTGTATTTGCACAAGTTGTTTCAGATAGCAATGCGGTATTAGAAAAGATTATACTTACTGCTAAGAAGCAAAATACTTTTATAAAGCCTATACCTGCGCAATTATTAAATCAGCAGACATTGCAGCAATTAAACAGTTATTCTGTAGGAGATGCCGCAAAATATTTTTCAGGCGTTTTAATTAAAGATTTCGGAGGTGTAGGTGGGTTAAAAACAATCTCGGTAAGAAGTTTAGGAGCTTCTAATACCGGTGTTTTATATGATGGTATCTCAGTCGCGGATGCGCAAAGTGGACAAATAGATCTTAGTAAATTCTCTTCTACTTTTGTACAAAGTCTGGAATTAGACCTTGCTAATCCACCACAGCTGCTTTTACCTGCAAGGGCTTATTCTTCAGCGGCTGTTTTATCTATTACGTCCAATACATTTGATCCTGTCAACTTTACACAAAAAAAATGGCAGCTTGGTGTTAACCAGGGATCTTTTGGTTTATGGCAGCCGTCTGTAGGAATCTATTTGCCGGTAACAAAAAGCTTTGTGATAAATGCCGATGCCGAAGCCATCTGGAACAAAGGTGATTACCCTTATATTTCTAAGAATGGAACACTATCACAAAAAGAGACAAGGATCAATTCTGATATCACATCATTTCAAGGTGAAGTAAATGCTGTGAAGCAATTTGCAGATAGTGCCACTTTGCAGACAAAAATTTGGGGTTATTCTTCTGAAAGAGGATTACCGGGTGCTGTTATTTATTTTAATCCTATTTCTGTACAAAGGTTATGGGATAATGATCTTTTTGTGCAAAGTAGGTTTCAAACAAAATTAAACGGCACAACATCTTTATTGATATCAGCAAAATATAGTGATCTTTTTACACGCTACAGGGATCCTAATTTTCTTAATAATAACGGAGGTTTAGATGACAGGTATACACAACAGGAAGGTTATCTAAGCGCAGCACTAAGTAAGCGTTTTGGAAAATATATTACGGCATCTCTTGCATCTGATGCAGCAGTTACGAACCTTAAAGCAGCTCTTACTGATAATACAACAGGCTTTCCAACTCCCACCCGTACAAGTTTATGGAACAGTATAGCACTGCAATTCAATAGATCACTTTGGCAAGTAAATGCTTCCTTATTAAATACAAATACTAATGATAGAACTACAATAGGAGCGGCGCTGCAAAGTAAAAATGAATTTACACCTACCATTGCGGCAAGCTACAGGCTTGCCCCTTCAAGTCCTTTTCTTATCAGGGCTTTTTACAAAAAAATATTTCGAATGCCCACTTTCAATGATGTGTATTATACATTTATCAGTAATATAAATCCCAAACTGCAGCCGGAATATGCAGATCAATATAATGCAGGGATAACCTATTCTAAAAATTTCAATACTACTATCAGGCAATTTAACATTAGTGTGGATGGATATTACAATGCATTCCGTAATAAAATAATAGCTGTACCCGGACAAAATCTTTTTACCTGGACTGTATACAATATTGGTAAAGTTGATATAAAAGGAATCGATGTTACGGCGGAAATAAACGGAAAATTGAATTCAGAAATTACCTGGAGCACAAGATTTTCTTATACCTTTCAACAAGCCTTTGATGTAACAAACAGTGCCTCTAGTTCTTACAAAAATCAAATTCCCTATACGCCTTATAATTCCGGATCAGGGATTGTATCGGTTGATTATAAAACATGGAGTGTAGGATATAGTTTTTTATTTTCCGGCATCAGGTATACACTTGGAACCAATACGTCTTATGATGAATTACCTGCATGGAATTCACACGATATATTCCTGACAAAAACTTTTCAATTAAAATATTTTAAAACAACTCTTAAAGGAGAAATTAATAATCTTTTCAACGAAGAATATGATGTAGTTAATTCTTATCCTATGCCCGGAAGATCGTATAAAATAAGCCTCACAATTAATAATTTATAAACCAACGAAAAATGAAACAGATCAAATTTTCTTTATTGGCAATTGCACTGATAGTTGTTGCAGTATCCTGTAAAAAAACAAATAATGGAACAGCCGTTAAAATTACTTCCGGTGTATTTGAGTTAAATCAGGGAGGCTTTGGCTCTAACAATTCTTCCCTTACGTATTTTGATTTTGGTACAGGCATAGCTTCTCCTTTTTATTTTGAAAGTGTTAATGGATTTGGGTTTGGAGATACCGGAGACGACGCTATCATTTATGGCGGTAAAATGTACATTGTTGTTAACGGTTCAGGCTATGTTAGAGTAGCAAGTGCAACAACTGCACAATCTATCGATTCGATTAGTTTTATAAACGCAGGTGTTAATAGAAACCCTCAAAATATAGTAGCTTATAAAAACAAAGTATTTGTTTCTTCTTTTGATGGAACCGTTGCTGTTATTGATACAACAAGTCTTGCGATAGAGCAATTCATAGTGGTGGGTTTAAATCCTGCACAGATGGCGATATACGGTACTAATTTATATGTTAGTAATTCTGGAGGGATTTCTCCCGGTTATGATTCTACTGTATCTGTGATCGATCTTAATACGCATATACAAACAGGCAAAATAGTTGTTGGCACAAATCCGGGCTCAATCGCAGTAGATAATTCGGGTAATTTATTTGTTTCTTGTACAGGCAACTACAGTAATATTGGCAGCACTATTGTGAAGGTTGCCGCAGGTACAAATGCTCTTACAATATCTGATGATACAGCAGGCATTATCAGATATTATAATAATAATCTTTATGTAACAGGCGGCTATAATGGTATTGCAAAAGTTAGGGTATTGAGTACAACCGACCTTAGTGTTGTAAAGTCTAATTTTGTTGCAGATGGTACCCCGGTAATATTTCCTTATGGTTTGGATATTGATAATGCCACGGGCGATGTATATGTAGGAGATGCCGTATCGGCAAGTGATGGAGAAGTTGAGTGTTTTGATAAGAACGGAAACAAAAAATTTACTTTTAATACAAGTTCGATTTATCCAATAAAGACAATGCTGATACAGCACTAAAATGAATAAACATGAGCAAAAATATTGCCCGCGATGTGCTATTGTATTTGAGTGCAAAGTGGGCAATATTACTCAATGTCAATGTTCGAACATTGACCTGGGGGTTGAGGAGCAGACGTATATCGGTTTTTTGTACCAGGATTGTCTTTGTGCGGCCTGTATCAAGGTTCTTCGTGCAGAATATAATCGCAATAAATTTAAGGAACGCCTGAAGAGGTTGTTTGGGCTCAGGTGATCAAAATTCCAGTGAGTAATAAATTTTTATTATATTTAGTAAAAGTTTGTTTAAAGATGTTCAGTCTGGATGACATATCGTTCAAAGAAATACTCACCATCGCATTCACTTTGTTTGCTGTGATTGATATGTTAGGCTCTATTCCCATATTGGTCTCTATAAAAAGTAAAATTGCCGGTCCGATTAAATCAACACAGACAACATTGGTATCAGGAGGGTTGATGATCTTATTTTTATTTTTTGGAAAAGAGTTCTTAAATGTACTGAGTTTAGATATACGATCCTTTGCCGTAGCGGGAAGTATCGTGATCTTTATCATTGGTCTTGAAATGATATTAGGCGTTGAGTTTTTTAAACAGGATAAAAATGATAAAACAAGTAGTGTAATCCCAATAGCATTTCCTATTATCGCAGGATCAGGAACTTTAACTACAATCATGAGCTTACGCGCGAATTATGCTGTTATAAACATATTGATCGGGATATTAATTAACTGCGTTGTTATTTATCTTGTATTAAGATCGCTGACATGGATCGAAAAAGTATTAGGGCCAAGTGGGTTATTGGTAATACGTAAATTTTTTGGGGTGGTATTACTGGCGATCGCCGTTAAAATATTCACGACTAATATCATTCAATTTAAAAGATGATCTTTTTAATGTTATTTAATTAGCAGGGAGCGAATTGATCTCATCTTGCATTGCCTGATTCTCTTGCTCGTCATTTTTATTCTTTTTCCTATCAGCTCTCGTTGCTTTCCATTTTTCTCTTTGTTCAACAGTCAATATCGAATTAAAACTTGCAAAGGTTTGCTTACGCAACTCTTTTAATTGTGCTTGTTTTTGATCCTGCGATAAGCTGTCATTCGCATTGATCATTTCTTTATTGGTTTTACTATTTTGTAGTATTTCTCTCATTTGTATTTTTTGATCCCTTGTAAGATCTAAAGTCTGTAACTGTTGTCTTAAAGAAGTCTTGGCTACAGGAGTAACAGAAGAATCCGTAGTTCCCGGAAGTGGGGCATCACGCTGTACCTGGGCAAAAGAACCTGCCGCCAATAAACTTAAAAATAAAACGATCGGTATTCTTTTCATAGCAATTTTTCTTATAGACATTGAATGTAAGCAGAAGTTTAATGATAGGCAAAATAAAAAGCGATCACATTTTATTGCGACCGCTTTTATTATTTACTTATTTGGAATGCGCTTATCTTAAGAAAAGCATTTCTCTGTACTTAGGTAATGTCCAGAAAGAATCATCAACCAAAATTTCTAATTTATCAACGCTGTACCTGATTGAATCGAAGTATTTGCCTTTGATATTTTCGCAATAAGCTATTGCTTTTTCACGGTTATTAGTAATGGTATTTATTTTCTTTCTTTCTTCGATCATGTGTTCAACACCGCTGCTCATTTTAGCGATATGTTCACTTACTTTTTTCAAAATGTTCATTTGGTTAGCGTAAGAATCTGCCGGTAAACCTGCATCTTTTAAGCCTTTGATATTTTCCAATAATACATTTTGATATTTAACAGCAGAAGGTAAAATAACAGTAGTAGCTAATTCACCGATAACTCTTGCTTCGATCTGTACTTTTTTAATGTACGCTTCAAGCATGATTTCATGACGAGCTTCTAATTCAGAATGACTGTATATTTCATTGCTTTCAAAAAGCTGGTGAGATTTTTTAGTGATATAAGCATCTAAAGCCTGTGGCGTAGTTTTTACATTTGGTAAACCTCTTCTTTCAGCTTCTTTAGCCCATTCTTCGCTATAGCCATCGCCTTCAAATAATGCTTTTTTACTTTCAACAACATATTTCTGGATGATGTGCATGATCGCGATCTCTTTTTTATCACCTTTCTCGATCAATGAATCAACTTCTTTTTTAAAGTTTTTCAATGTTTCTGCTACGATAGTATTTAATACTGTCATCGCATTAGCACAGTTAGCACCAGAACCTACCGCACGGAATTCAAATTTGTTTCCTGTAAATGCGAATGGAGAAGTTCTGTTTCTATCTGTATTATCCAACATCAATTCGGGAATTGTTTTATGGATATCTAATTTAAGCATTGCTTCATCTTGTTCATCAAATTTGCCACCAACGCGTGTTTCAACCTGGTTTAAAACTTCAGTAAGGTATTTACCAATGAAGATAGAAATGATAGCCGGAGGAGCTTCGTTAGCGCCTAAACGGTGATCGTTACCAGCGCTTGCAATAGACGCTCTTAATAGATCTGCATAATCGTGTACCGCTTTGATCGTATTAACGAAGAACGTTAAGAACATCAAATTGGTTTTTGGCGTTTTACCAGGAGCTAATAAGTTAACACCTGTATCAGTTGAGATACTCCAGTTATTATGTTTACCACTACCGTTGATTCCCGCAAATGGTTTTTCGTGTAATAAAACGATCAAGCCATGACGTTTAGCAACGCGTGTCATAACATCCATTAATAGTGTATTATGATCTACTGCTAAGTTTGCTTCTTCATAAATAGGAGCACACTCAAACTGAGAAGGCGCTACTTCATTATGGCGGGTACGTAGAGGTATACCTAATTTGTACGCTTCTTCTTCGTAATCTCTCATGAAAGCATATACTCTTTCCGGTATTGCACCGAAGTAATGATCTTCCAATTGCTGACCTTTTGCAGGAGCATGACCGAATACGGTACGACCTGTCATAATTAGATCAGGACGGGCATTTACCATACCCGCATCAATTACAAAATATTCCTGTTCCCAACCTAAAGAAGAATTTACTTTTGTTACGTTCTTATCAAAATATTGACAAACATCAACAGCTGCTTTATCAAGCGCTACCAATGCTTTAATTAATGGTGTTTTTGCATCTAAAGATTCACCGGTATAAGAAACAAATATTGTAGGGATACATAAAGTTTTACCTGTACCAATTTCCATGATGAATGCAGGAGATGATGGATCCCATGCAGTATATCCACGCGCTTCAAAAGTTGCTCTCAACCCTCCGTTTGGAAAAGAAGACGCATCCGGTTCTTGTTGGATCAAAGCATTTCCTTCAAATTCTTCGATAGGTGTTCCATCTCCTTTTAAAGTAAAGAATGAATCATGTTTTTCTGCAGAAAGTTCTGTTAGTGGTTGAAACCAGTGCGTGTAGTGAGTAACACCCTTAGTTTCTGCCCAAGCTTTTAAACCATTGGCAATTTGATTGCCCATAAAACGGTCTATTTTCTTGCCA
>Ga0206961_1085_pt1 | contig 23352 bp, 20 predicted proteins | sample Alteio_BWOrgHeat_30_FD_153238 | JGI IMG/M metagenome (GOLD analysis project Ga0206961, IMG submission 153238) | Enriched cells from forest soil in Barre Woods Harvard Forest LTER site, Petersham, Massachusetts, United States -... | ecosystem: Environmental > Terrestrial > Soil > Temperate forest >...
TGTCCAAAGTTCATCTTATATAAATTTATGGTAACAAATATAGTTGATTGGTAAACCCAAATACTGTGCTATAAAAAAAATGCGCCAAAAAGTCGGAAAAAATATTGTCTGAATTGGGATTCGTCAGATTTTGGGATTATCTGGATGTAATAATTCGACTAATGAATCTAATTCCAATCAGGCAAAATAAAAAACCGAAACTTTTAAGGTTTCGGCTCTTTTACTATTGTTAGGGGATTGTATTAATGTTGGTGATTGTGCTGCATTGCAGTTAATTCCTCAGGCGTAACTTCTTTAATTGTCGATTTAGCATTTTCTTGTGCCCAGTTAAACAATTTTTCTGTTAATAAGCGATGGTAGCTGCTTTCAACTTGTTTTTCATCTTTCATCATTCTGTCGATATAGCTATCTAACCAACTAACATCGTCACCGATACTCATGCTTCCGAAGTAACGCATTACTTCATTTTTCATGTTATCTCTTAGTTCTTGCTGATCAACCTGAAGGTTATTTGATTTGATCAATTTATCGCTGATCAATGTCCATTTCAACTGGTTGCTGAAAATCGGGAATTCTGCTTCTGCTTCTTCTGCAGTTTTAGGTTTTTCGCCACCGTTTTGTAACCAGCGTTTCAAGAAAGATTCAGGAAACTGGATCTTTGTTTCATCTATTAGGTAATGGTAAATCTGATCGTGCAATTGATTCTTGCTTTGTGCATCCCAATGGCTCTGTATCTCTTCGCGTAATTTAGTCCTAAATTCATCTTCTGTCGCAATTGCAGCGCCAGGGAAGACTTCATTAAAAAATTCTTCGTTCAATTCTCTTTTTTCAACATTGGCTTCAGTAGCTTCAACGCCTTCTTCTAATTTTGTTTTAGTGCCTTTGATCTGCATTTTGCTGATCTCTTCCTGCACCATTTCCGGTGTAACTTTTACAATATGGTTAACCAGCTTTGCTTTATCTAAAGGTGCTACGTCGAAGTTTGGTTTTAGACCAATTTCAAAGCCAAATTCGTAATCAGCCGGGTTATTTACATCCATTGCACGGATGTCAGCATCCAATGCTAAAGGCTGAGCAAAAATGTCAGGTTTTTCGTTACCTAAGTAAGCGTATAATTCTTTTTCTACTGTTTTTAGGATCTCATCTGTAAAAATTGAAGGGCCATACATCTTTTTGATCATGCCTGCAGGAACCATTCCTTTTCTGAAACCTGGGATATTTACAGTCTTGCTGTAATTCTTCAAAGTTTTTTCAAACACAGGAAGATAATCGTCCTTGCTCACTTTCACGGTTAATTTATCATTCAATAAACCGATGTTTTCTCTTGTAACTGTTGCCATAAATTGAACTTTTAGCTATCAGCAAAGCTTTTAGCATTTTTAAAAAGCCTCCCCTGAAAGGAGAGGACTTGGGGTTTTTTGTCCGGATGATAGGGGTCGAACCTACATGAATTGCTTCGCTAGATCCTAAGTCTAGTGCGTCTGCCAATTTCGCCACATCCGGTCAATTTGTTAAGTGGCTATAATGAAACTTATCAAATGGGTGGCAAAAGTAAGGCATTTCTGTAAAAAAAGTAAAACAATTAAACACTATTTCCAACATCGCTTTTTTTTAAGTAAATTCGTATACACAGATGGAAGCAGTAATAGACAAGACGATCAAATATACCCTCACCGAGGATGAAGAGAAAAAAGAGATTCTCCGGCAGTACCGTGGACTATTGAAAGAGTTGAAACCCAAGCTAAAACAGGGGGATAAGGAACTAATAAGAACCGCTTTTGAGATAGCCGCTGAGGCCCACAAAACAATGCGCCGTAAAAGTGGCGAGCCGTATATATTACATCCGGTAGCCGTGGCAAAGATCTGCGTCGAAGAAATAGGTCTTGGTGTGCGTAGTACCATTTGTGCATTGCTGCACGATACCGTTGAAGATACGGATGTTACCCTGGAAGATATACAACGTGAATTCGGGATCGAGATAGCAAAGATCATTGACGGGTTAACTAAGATCAGTCATGTAATAGATAATAACACTACACAACAGGCTGAAAACTTCAAAAAGATATTACTAACGCTTACGGATGACCCAAGGGTTATATTAATAAAGCTGGCCGATCGTTTACACAATATGCGCACGATGGACAGCATGAAGCGCGAAAAACAATTAAAGATCGCCAGTGAAACAATATACGTGTACGCACCGCTCGCACACAGAATGGGTTTATATGCGATAAAAACAGAAATGGAAGATCTGTCCATGAAGTATTTAGAGCCGGAGGCTTATCGCTCTATCGCAAAAAAATTAAACGATACCAAGCGGGAACGCACGCGTTATATCAATGATTTTATCCGTCCGTTAAAAGAAAAATTAGAAAAAGCTGGATTTACATTCGAGATACAAGGACGACCAAAAAGCATTCACTCTATCTCGAATAAAATAAATAAAAAAGGCGTTCCTTTTGAAGAAGTGTATGATCTTTTCGCGATACGTATCATCGTAGATTCTCCTGCGGAAAAAGAAAAAGAAGATTGCTGGAAAGTTTACAGCATGATCACAGACGAGTACAATCCTTCACCTGAAAGATTGAGAGACTGGCTAAGCAATCCTAAAAGCAATGGCTACGAAGCATTACACACTACCGTTATGGGACCGCAAGGTAAATGGGTGGAAGTGCAGATACGTACCAAACGCATGAATGAAATTGCAGAAAAAGGTTTAGCGGCTCACTGGAAATATAAAGAAGGTGGTTCAAATGATGAGAGCCGTTTTGATAAATGGTTTCAACAGATCAGGGAAGCCATCTCTAACCAGGAAAGTAATTCACTTGATTTTTTACAGGATTTCAAAACATCTTTTCTTGCAGAAGAAATATATGTGTATACACCAAAGGGTGATGTAAAAATGTTGCCCATTGGTGCTACGGCTCTAGACTTTGCGTTTATGGTGCATAGCGCTGTAGGTAGCCGTTGTATTGGTGCAAAAGTGAATCATAAATTAGTGCCGATCGGGCATAAGCTACGCAGTGGAGATCAGATAGAAATTATTACGAGCGCTAAGCAAAAGCCCAACCAGGAATGGTTAAACTTTGTTGTAACCAGCAAAGCAAGACAAAAAATAAAAGACACACTTAAAGAAGAAAAAAGAAAAGTAGCCGAAGATGGCAAACATATTCTTCAGAAAAAGCTGGATCATATCAATGGGAAAATAACACAACATAATTTAGAAGAGCTCGCGTCTTTTTATAAATTAAATTCTCCGCTGGATCTATTGTATGATATCGCAATTAAAAAAATTGACCTTAAAGAATTAAAAGATTTTACCGCATCGGGTGATCGTTTGTTTTTTCCTAAGCCTGCAGTTAAGGAAATAGAAGAAACAGTTACAGCTGACGTTACGGCAAGAACCTACAATAAAAAAGATGCGGAGCTTATCATCTTCGGTGAAAGCAGTGATAAGATCATGTATACGCTGGCAGCATGTTGCAAACCGATTCCGGGTGATGATGTATTTGGCTTTGTAACAACGGGCGAAGGATTGAAGATACATCGTACGAATTGTCCGAATGCTGCAAGGCTATTATCTAATTACGGGCACAGGGTTGTAAAAACGAAATGGGCAAAAAATAAGGAGATCTCTTTCTTGACCGGATTGAAAATTATTGGTTTGGATGATGTGGGCGTGATACATAAAATTACTAACCTTATCAGCGGCGAAATGAAATTTAATATTTCTGCGATGACGATCGAAGCTGTCGATGGTATCTTCCGTGGTAACCTAAAAATATTTGTACACGACAAAGATGAACTGGATGAATTGTGTAAACGATTGATGGATTTATCGGGTATTGAGCGCGTTGATAGGTACGATACTGAATAATTTTAATACAAATGTTCAATGCTCAATGTTCAACTGAAAAACCTCTTCAAAATTGAACATTGAATATTGAACATTGAACATTATTTTTACTGGTAATTATATTTACTGATACTTCCATCTTTAGAGACTTCCACCTCCTTTTCTGATTGTAAATAATCGATCACTTTCCATAATTTATCTTTGCTTATTCCTTTCATATTTGTCAGTAACTCTTTTATTGGCAATGATCTTCCTTTTATATTTTTAAAGATGTTCTCCGCGATATTGTCGAATTCTTCTTTACTGAGTTTGAGATTTTTTTCTTTGAGGCAATTATCGCAAATGCCACAACGCTTGCTGATTGGGGCATTGAAGTAATTAGCAATAACCATACTTCTGCAGACAACTGTTTCTCCGATATAATTTACGATCGCGGCTACCCTTATCTCAAATGTATCTTTTCGTTTCAAAAAATTTTCCAGGTTGATCGTAAAACTATCATTGTACATCCTGTTTTGCAGCAATGTCATTTGGGGTTTTTCTTTCTGTGGTGCATAGTCAACAATACCTTGTTGTTTTAACTCTATCAATTGCTGTGTTACTTCATCCTGTTTTTTACGAATGAATTTTGCTAATCGTGATTCGTAGATGATTGTAGGAAAATCTAAAATACCTTCATATGAACGCAATAATCCTTTTATCAATGGTTCGTATTGTGGTAAACGCTTTTCGAATTCTTCCAACTGTTCTCTTGTTGTTGTGAATGTTAGTGTAGATGGCTTAAAGAAAACTTCGTTGTAACTAATAATGTCTTCCTGCTCCAATGCTTTGATCGCATAAGTAGCATTCAAAATATTTATTTTAAATGCTGATGTGAACTCAGCCATATCAAAATCATAATTCGTCCACTCACCGCCGCCGGCTGCTACCTGCAAGTAATTCATAAAAGCAGTGTACACTTTTTTTATCTCTGCTTCTTTCGGAAAACGAATATCACTTTGCAATTTGAGGTCCTCTATCTCTTTATCACTGTATAATAAAACCGCGTAAGATTTTTTGCCATCACGACCTGCTCTGCCTGCTTCCTGGTAATAATTTTCTAAACAATCGGGCACATCATAATGTACCACTACTCTAACATCAGGTTTGTCTATTCCCATGCCAAATGCATTGGTACAGGTAATTACAGTGGTTGTATTGTTGATCCAGCTTTCCTGTCTTTTATTTCTTTCTTCGCTACTTAACCCTGCATGGTAATTATTAGCGCTGATACCATTCATTGTTAGCAGCTCCGCAATATCTTTTGTATGCTTGCGGCTTTTACAATACACAATGGCACTTCCTTTTACATTGTTCAGTATCTCTAATAATTTATTTTGTTTAGATGCTACATTAAAAACGCTATAAGAAAGATTAGCTCTTTCAAAAGATTGTTGAAAGCGTTTCGCTTCTTTTTTAAAAGCAAGCTTATCACAAATATCATCCTGTACTTCTTTGGTGGCAGATGCTGTTAATGCCAATATTGGTACTCCAGGCAAACGTTCACGCAAAGAAGCGATACGGGTGTATGGCGGACGAAAATCATATCCCCACTGAGAAATACAATGTGCTTCATCAACAGCAATAAGACTAATATCCATTGAAGCCAAATGCTCTAAAAATAAATTGGTCTCTAATCTTTCCGGAGAAACATATAAAAATTTATAATGGCCATGAATAACATTTTGCAATGTTTTCTTCACTTCAAAAAAACTCATACCCGAATAAATAGCGATCGCAGGGATAGCTCGTTTTTGTAAATTTTCTACCTGGTCCTTCATCAAAGCTATGAGTGGACTGATTACTAAACACAAACCATCTTTAGCCATCGCGGGCACCTGGAAACAAATGGATTTACCACCACCAGTTGGTAATAATGCGAGTGTATCTTTTCCTTCCAGCACTGCATTGATAATATCTTCCTGCAGCGAACGAAAAGAATCGTACCCCCAATATTTTTTTAAGATTTGATTTGTGGTCTCCAATATGTTGTAGCTATTTACCTGCTAAATTACATTTTCAAAAGGGATAAATTAAAAATGGTCCAACCACCTACGGTTGAACCATTTTTTATATGCAATTAGTTCGTGATTTACTGTTATTTATTAGTAGAATCTTTAAATTTAGCTTCAGCATCCTGCGCTTTTTTAAAATCTAATATCACCGAGTTAATGCAATAGCGTAGATGGGTTGGTGGCGGACCATCTTCAAAAACATGTCCTAAATGCGAATGGCAACGGCCACACATTACCTCCGTTCGATGCATACCATAAGTATTATCGGGTGCAAAAATGATACTGCTCTTTGATATTGGTTCAAAGAAACTTGGCCAGCCACAGCTGCTTTCAAATTTTCCATTACTATTAAATAGTGGATTACCACAAACCGCACAATAATAAGTACCTCCTTCCTTGCTGTTCCAGTATTTACCGGTAAACGGCCTTTCTGTACCTTTTTCACGGGCTACATTATATACATCCGCAGGCAATATTTTTTTCAACTGATCATCGTCAGGTGTAACTTTATTGGTATCTGTATTGGAATAATACGGGTTGTTTGTTTTATCTGTATCCATATTGTCTGTTTTATTTTTATTGGAGAAATTACAAGCGCTTAATACACTTAACAATATTAATGCCGTAAATAATAAATTTTTCATGCTATAATTAACGAATTTACGGACCGAAAGGTTTGCCGTTCTAAAAGACAATAGCAGTTCTTTAACATTTAAAATAAACTAAAAGCTCTTTCCAAATATACTTAAAAGTTAGCGTTATCCTTTTAACTTTGTTTCCTTATTATGTATACGCAAACGCAAATAAAAGAATTACAGTCTTTAACAACTTCATTGTTGAAGACCGCCGACCACAGACCGCTGGCCACCGAAGTGATTGAGAAATTACGACGTGTATTGCGTTTTCATGAGAACCGTTATTACATACAAAACGATCCGCTGATCTCTGATTTTGAATATGATAGCTTATATAAACAATTAGAAAAGCTAGAGAGCGACAACCCCGCTTTAATTACAAAAGATTCTCCGACACAAAGAGTTGGCAGTAGTTTAAATACATCATTTGTTACAGTGCAGCATCTTGTACCCATGCTGAGTTTAGAAAATAGTTATAATGCAGAAGATCTTTTGGATTGGGATAGAAAAGCAAAAGAATTATCTAAACTTGATGAGGTTGAATATTGTGTAGAACCGAAGTTCGATGGTGCCAGTATTTCATTGATCTATGAAAATGATCAATTAGTACGGGCGGCTACAAGAGGCGATGGTGTTGAAGGCGAGGAGATCACTAATAATATAAGACAAATAAGATCAGTACCGCTTTCTGCAAAATTTTCTGCTTACGGCATTCAGCAAATTGAGATACGGGGTGAAGTACTGATGAATAAGAACAGCTTTAAAAAATACAACGAACGATTAGCTGAACAAAATTTACCACCTTTAGCGAATGCGCGCAATGCTGCTTCGGGCGCCTTGAGAATGAAAGACCCTAAAGAAGTCGCGAAACGTAACCTCGAAGCTTTCTTGTATCATGTGAGTTATACTTTGGATGATAACAACCCAAAAAGCGAACATCCAAAACCCGAAACACATTCATCCATGCTGGACATGTTGTGGGACCTTGGTTTTAGGAGTCCCAAAAAAGAGAAGAAGGTTTACAAAGGCATTCAAAAAGTAATTGATCATTGCCTGGCTTTTGAAACTGAAAGAGATACCCTGCCATACGAAATAGATGGTATGGTAGTGAAAGTGAATGAGCTTACGCTACAGGATAAATTGAGCCAGACTACGCACCATCCGCGCTGGGCCATTGCATTTAAATTTAAAGCAAGACAAGGAACAAGCATCCTACGCAAAGTAGAATTTCAAGTGGGCCGTACCGGTAGTATTACACCTGTTGCAAAAATAGATCCTATACTTGTTGGTGGCGTTACTATTTCTTCTATCTCTTTATTTAATGAAGATGTAGTGAAGGAAAAAGACCTGCGCATAGGCGATACTGTTCTGGTAGAAAGAGCAGGCGATGTTATTCCATACATTGTAAAACCATTGGCAGAATTACGCACAGGTAAAGAAGAAGAAATTATATTTCCGAAAAAATGCCCCGTTTGTCATGATGAATTATTTAAGCCCGAAGGCGAAGCCGTTTGGCGATGCATCAATATCAATTGCGAAGCACAGGTGGTAGAACGTATTATTCATTTTGTGAGTAAAGATGCGATGGATATTAAAAGCTTTGGTGATGCCAATGTGCGCAAGTTTTACGAGATGCATTTGCTGAAAGATATTCCGGGAGTGTACCAATTGGATTTTGACAGCATTTCTAAACTGGAAGGTTTCGGAAAAAAATCGATCGATAATTTAAAAGCTGCTATTGAAAATTCTAAAACGCAGCCTTTGCACCGTTTATTGTTTGGTTTAGGCATTCGCTATGTTGGCGAAACGACTGCTAAAACACTGGTACATTCGGTAGAACATTTATTAGATTTTAGAAATTTTACAGAAGAACAATTACAGGCGCTTGATGAAGTAGGCGTAAAAGTTGCCGCCAGTATTTATCGCTTTTTCCATATTGAAGACAATATTCATATGTTAGAAAAGCTGGAAAAATTAGGGGTTCAGTTAAAGAACGAAAAAAAGCAATTGGCTGAAAATGACAATTTCGCCGGACAAACATTTCTCTTCACCGGAACAATGGTGCAGCTTAAACGCAGTGATGCGGAAGAGATGGTTGAAAAGAATGGCGGCAAGGTGGCCAGTGGTGTTAGTAGCAAACTCAATTATCTTGTTGTAGGAGCTGATGCAGGCAGCAAACTGGAAAAAGCGAAGAAAATCCCCTCTATAAGTATCATAAATGAAGAAGATTTCATAAAAATGCTCCCCATTTAGCAAAAAATATTTTATATTTATGGCCTAACCCGTCCTACTACCTTATAAAAATTGGTTCTATTGCTATACTATCAATTTTAAATCGCTGCTATTATGATCAAAAAAATTACAGGTGAAACCTGGAAGCAACTACAATTTAGTGGTTACAAAAATCTTCGTAAAAAATACGCTGTCTCAACATTAGGTCGCGCCGCCAGTTATACCGCAAGTATAACGGAAGACGGTAAATTATTAAGTGGTTCATTAACTTCAGGTTATCGCACACTTAATTTGCATGTTGAAAATGGCAATGGTACCATTTATTTGCACAGAGAAGTTGCCAAGCTTTTTTGTAAAAAACCATCTCCTAAATACAAATTTGTTATTCATCTCAATTATAAAAAAGCAGATAATAATTATAAGAACCTCAAATGGGCCACATTGGAAGAAGTTGGCGCTCATCAACAAAAAAGCCCTGAAAAAATTGCTTACAAAAAGAGACAGGCCAATAAGACAGAAGGCCTGAAACTCAATGCCATACAGGTAAAAGCCATTAAGGATACGATCAACAATCCTAAAAGAAAATTGACCTACAAACAATTGGCTGTTAAGTATAAGGTCAGCGAAATGACATTATACAGAATTAAAAGTGGCGAAAACTGGAGCAAAGTAAAATAGTATTATTCATTGACCTAAGATATTTTCTGAAAATAGTTAAGAGGTGTTGATCTTTTTCAATACCTCTTTTTATTTGTACATTCGAATATAAATTAGCCATCAAATTTATGTTACAAGCCTCCACCATTAAATTTCTACAAGCCCTTAAAAAGAATAATAACAAGCCCTGGTTTGAAGCTAATAGAAAATCCTATGAATCGGCAAAAGCAGATTACACTTTATTGGTTGATCAGTTAATTGCAGGTATTGCAAAATTTGATGTGTCTATTGGTGAATTAAAAGCGAAGGATTGCATGTTCAGGATCAACCGGGATGTTCGATTCTCTAAAGATAAAAGCCCTTATAAAAGTAATATGGGCGCGTCTTTTTCAAGCGGCGGCAAAAAGGCTGATGAAGCAGGATATTATTTTCATTTTGAACCTGGCAGAAGCTTTGCCGGGGGAGGAATTTATATGCCCCAGGCCCCTACCCTTGCTAAAATAAGACAGGAGATAGATTATAGTTTCGACGAGTTTAAAAAGATCACAGAAAATAAATCATTTAAAAAATATTTTCCGAAAGGGCTGGAAGTTAGTGACATGTTATCGAGGCCACCAAAGGGTTATGATGAAAATAACCCGGCGATACATTACCTCAAAATGAAAAGCTTTTTTGTAAGTACACCATTTACCGATGCCTCATTGCAAGAGAAAAACATGGCCAAAGAAATTACAAAAGCGTTTGAAGCGATGAAACCGTTGATAGACTTTTTTAATAAAGCGGTGGAATAATAATTTCTGATATCTGATCGCTGATATCTGATTTAGGCTGGATTTTTGCTTCATACAATCAGCAATCAGATATCATCAATCAGCAATAAAAACATTATGTGGAAAGAAGAAAACAATAAGCTCTATAAGAAATTTACTTTCAAAGATTTTTCTGAAGCTTTCGGATTTATGACCAGCGTAGCATTAGCTGCTGAAAAAATGGACCATCATCCGACCTGGACGAATACCTGGAACACTGTTGAGATATGGCTATCTACACATGATGCGGGAGACATTGTAACAGAAAAAGATAAAACTTTAGCAAAAAAGATTGACGTTATTGCGAAGTAACGGGTTCTTCTTTTTTCCTGATCAGCATGATACCTGCATTGGTAGTAAGATCCGCACTAAAGAATTCTTCATACACCGATTGCCCGTCGCGAACAGTTAACAGTCCTGTATTGGGCGGAATGCTACCCAGATTCTCTGCATATAAAATCAACAATAAAGAGTCGGGCATATCTTTTGTAATATGGATCGTTTTGCTGTTTGCTTTTAGCGTCAGCATCTGCTTGGAGAAAAGCACTTGCCCATTCATCACAACACTTACGATATCACCATCTACTATACCATTATCGTATAAAGAGATGACCAGGCTATCAGATTTATAATATACTTTTTGGATATTATCATTATCCATTTTTCTCGTAGCAATTTGTGCTGCTGCAGGCGTTTCAGGTGCAGGAGCGGCTTTTGCTTTTTCAGCAGCAGCTGCGGCGGCAATTTTCGCATTTTGATCTGCAATCTTTTGATTTTCTACTGCGGTCTTTTCGTCTTGTTTGGCTTTGGCCAGATCGTCTTTTTGTTTTTGTGCTGCTCTTGCTGCTTCGTCTTTTTTATTTTGCTCCGCTGTTTGTTCAGCAGCTTTAGCCGCATCATCTTTTCGTTTTTGCGCAGCCTCAGCTAAAGCTTGTTGATAAGCTATTGATGTATCGACCGATTGTTTTGCCGGCGTAGCATCTACAACAACATTTTGATTATTGTTATGATGCGCTTCATCAAACCTTATTTGGTTGATCACTCTTACTTCATCTAATTTTTCAGTGATATAAGTTGGAACATAATCGCTCTTACGTTGAACACTCAATGTTCCTGTCACGGGGCGATAAAATTTTGTGACATTGGTATTCCAGGTACCGGATAAAGTACGAACAGTGTCTGTGTTCTGCAAAGTAAGTACACTATATTGATGTATATTTTTTGGAGGATTAACAGGATAGCTGTTATCGATCAATTCTACGTCTTCTACATAGACCTTTCCATCCTTCAGTTTTATTTTAACCTTCTTTACACCGATGCCTATTTTCCCGTCGAAATCAAATTCTGTATAGGAGTAAGCTATTAACTCGCCTTTTTCCTCACTGATCGCCAGTTCGTAATGCAGTGTTTTTTTTGTGGTATCATTATATATTGTACCCTTCCAAAGACCTGTAATATCCTGATTTTGCTGTGCTAAAAGTTTTGCGGGAAACAATGAGACGATCAGAAAAAAAATTAACAGGTGCTTTATCATACATGAAAATTATTACAGTCAGGCCGATTTATACTAACTATTCATAGAGGTCAAAAATTCAACATTATCTTTTGTACCCTTCATATTCTTAAGCAATGTATTCAATGCTTCTTCAGGATTCATATCTGCCATGTGTTTACGTAGTATCCACATTCTTTGGAAAGTATCTTTATCTAATAACAAATCATCTCTACGAGTTGAAGAAGATACGATATCGATCGCAGGGAAAATTCTTCTGTTAGATAATCTTCTGTCTAATTGTAGTTCCATGTTACCGGTACCTTTAAATTCCTCGAAAATAACTTCATCCATTTTACTACCGGTATCTACTAACGCTGTAGCTAAGATAGTTAGGGAACCGCCATTTTCAATCTTACGTGCCGCACCAAAAAACTGTTTTGGTTTTTGCATCGCGTTTGCTTCCACACCACCGGATAATACTTTACCTGATGAAGGTGCCACCGTATTATGTGCTCTGGCTAAACGCGTGATACTATCTAATAAGATCACCACATCATGGCCGCATTCAACCAAACGTTTTGCTTTCTGCAAAGCGATGGTACTAACTTTTACATGTTTTTCAGCAGGTTCGTCAAAGGTAGAAGCGATAACTTCTGCTCTTACACTACGTTCCATATCTGTAACCTCTTCCGGCCTTTCATCCACCAACACGATCATTAAATAACATTCAGGATGGTTTTCTGCGATCGCATTTGCCACTTCTTTCAATAACATTGTCTTACCTGTTTTTGGCTGCGCCACGATCAATCCACGCTGACCTTTACCAATTGGTGTAAACAAGTCAATGATCCTTGTGCTATAATTATCTGCCTTAGTAGTGAGATTTAATTTTTCGAAAGGGAACAAAGGTGTTAAATAATCAAATGGTACCCGATCTCTAACTTCATCCGGAGATTTACCATTGATCGTTTCTACTTTTAATAAAGCAAAATATTTTTCACCCTCCTTTGGTGGGCGAACAGAGCCGTAAACAGTATCACCAGTTTTTAATCCGAATAATTTTATTTGAGAGGGAGATACATAAATATCATCAGGAGAGGAAAGGTAATTGTAATCACTGCTTCTTAAAAAGCCATATCCATCAGGCATCATTTCCAATACACCCTCACCTAAAATAATACCATCAAATTCAATATTGAAAACTGGTTGCTGGCGAGCTTGAAATTGTTTTGCCGGTGCTTGTGCAGAACCATCGTATTGTACTTCCGGTTGTTGAATATCTTCTTGTTGCAATAACGAAGCAATAGCTGCAGGGATAGTGCTATCCTGATCTGTTAACGGCTGTAGTTCTTCTTCCTCCGGGATTTCAACTTCCACTTCCGCTTTTTTAAGAGGCTTTTTTGGGGCCTCCGCTTTTTTAGCTTTTGGTTCAGGTACCGCTCTTTCGGGTATCACCGGGGCATCATCTGTAGTATTCGCTACCGCAGGTTTTATAATCCGTTTGCGTTTTGGCTTTTCTTCTTCTTCGTTATTGATAGCTGTCATAGTAGCTTGTTTATCCAGAACCTTATCTACAAGTTCTTGTTTATCTAAATTTTTATAATCGGGGATGCTAAGTTGTTCTGCAATATCCTGCAACTCAGGAACGAGCATGTCGTTCAATTGTGATATATCGTACATAAGAAAAATGAAAATGATTTTTTCAAAAAATCCGCTTAAAAAGTCTGAAAATTGTAATGAGAATTTAGATTAAGTTCAATAGAACGTCACGTTGTGAGCTTATTGGGCGAATCTTATCGTTTAGATTGCATTACAATATTACGGTGTTTTTAATAAAAAATAAAAAAAATTTGATAACACTATAATTGAGACTTCTTAGCCTGTAGTAGTTATTCTAACCAAGGGGCAGACAGCCGTGCAATTCAAGATGCTCCTACTTATCAAGCATATACTATATTTGCAGTCCTTAAATACAAATTATGTTCAACAAAAGAGTGAAGATAAAAGAAATGTTGGCGGGCGATAAAGCCAACTATGAAGCAACCGTAATGGGATGGGTACGTACTTTTCGTAATAACCAGTTCATCGCATTGAATGACGGCAGCACCAATAACAATTTACAGGTGGTTGCGGAATTAGGCAAATTTGATGAATCGATTTTAAAACGCTTGACAACAGGCGCTTGTATTAAGGCTATTGGTGAAGTGATCCCTTCTCTGGGTAAAGGACAAAAAGTAGAATTAAAGGCTACTTCGATAGAAATATTGGGTGATAGCGACGCAGAGAAATTTCCTCTGCAACCTAAAAAACATAGTCTTGAATTTTTAAGAGAGATCGCGCATTTACGTTTTCGTACCAATACATTCGGTGCTATATTTCGCGTAAGGCACACTTTAGCATTTGCTGTGCACCAGTTTTTTAACAACAAAGATTTTGTGTATTTGCACACACCGATCATCACCGCAAGCGACGCAGAAGGTGCAGGTGAAATGTTTCGTGTTACTACGCTGCCGCTTGATGGAAAAGCGCCAAAGAATGACGATGGTTCGATCAATTTTAAAGAAGATTTTTTTGGCAGAAGCACTAACCTTACCGTAAGCGGGCAATTAGAAGGCGAATTGGCTGCGATGGCTTTTAGTGATATTTATACATTCGGGCCAACATTCCGTGCCGAGAACAGCAATACTGCAAGGCATTTGGCCGAGTTCTGGATGATAGAACCGGAAGTTGCATTTAATGATCTTGAGGATAATATGAACCTTGCAGAAGAGTTCATCAAATATGTGATCAAATATGCGATGGAGCATAATAAAGAAGACCTTGAATTTTTAGCACAGCGTTTGGAAGAGGAAGAAAAATCAAAACCTGTTATTGACAGAAGTGAAATGGGATTGATCGACAAATTAAATTTTGTGGTGGACAATGATTTTGAAAGATTGACATACACCGAAGCGATAGAGATTTTAAAAGAAAGTAATCATAACAAGAAAAAGAAATTTCAATATTTAATTGAAGGATGGGGCGTTGATCTGCAAAGTGAACACGAACGTTATTTGGTAGAAAAGCATTTTAAAAAACCTGTGATCCTTACCAACTATCCGAAAGAAATAAAATCGTTTTATATGCGCCTGAATGATGACGGCAAAACTGTAGCAGCGATGGATATTTTAGCACCAGGTATCGGCGAAATTGTTGGTGGCTCTCAAAGAGAAGAGCGCTATGATAAACTGATCCAGCGCATGGAAGAAATGCATGTGCCAGCTGATGAACTTTCCTGGTATTTAGATACGAGAAGATTTGGCGCTTGTCCGCATGCGGGCTTTGGACTTGGCTTTGAACGTTTGGTACAATTTGTAACCGGTATGGGCAATATCAGGGATGTAATTCCTTTTCCAAGATATCCTAAAAGCGCTGAGTTTTAATTCGCAGCTTAGCTTCCACTCAATTTCATTATCAAATTATTATAATAAGGATATCTTAACCCGATATCCTTATTTTTTTATATTTTAGTAAAACATTTTTTAATCTCTAAACTAATATCTAATGGAAACCACTAATTATCAACTCTCCTTTTTTGGAAAAGGCGGCGATTTTTTTAAAATAAAGATCGTCAACATTATCTTCTCAATTTTAACGCTTGGTTTATATTATCCCTGGGCCAAGGCAAAAACCTTAAGCTATTTATACAGCCATACTTCATTCGAAGATCAGCCATTTGCTTTTACCGGAACAGGTAAAGAAATGTTCAAGGGATTTATCAAGGCATTTTTATTGATCATCGTCCTTTACGGACTTTTTATTTATTCAGCGATATCAAAAAATACTTTTCTTTTTTTGATAGTATACCTTTTGTTCCTTGCCATCATCCCTGTTGCTATTCATGGATTTTATAAGTACAGAATGGCTAAGACTACTTGGAGGGGCATTCGATTCGGATATACCGGAGACAGGACCGAATTGTTCGTATTATACATTATGGGATTATTATTAACCTTTATAACTGTAGGCATTTACGCTTTTTGGTTTCATATCAAGCTTCGTAAATACATAATAGGAAATATTAAAGTCGGTAATGCTTCTTTTGGTTATACTGGCGATGGCACTGAATATTTTTTATTAAATTTAAAAGGTATTGCTCTTACAATCATAACATTGGGAATATATATTTTCTGGTGGGAAAAAGACCTATTCGCATATTACGTTAATAACCTTGAATTAACCCAAGGGGATAAAAAAGTAGACTTTGCTTCTAAAGTAACTGGCGGTTCATTTGCCTTATTGCTCATTACGAATATGTTGATATTTATTTTTACTCTAGGTATTGGTTTTGCCTGGATACAGGTTAGAACCTTAAAATTTATAGCCAATAATATTTCTCTTTCGGGCAATTATTCTTTCGATGAATTACAGCAGGCACAACAAAATTATACAGATGCAACAGGAGAGGATATTGCTGATCTACTTGACCTTGGATTTACGATCTAATGAATAATGCTATAGCAGATTTTTTCAATGGAGTTTCCGCGCGCCCTTATAAAGTAAGGGTCGAGGTCTCTATTGAAAAGATCTTTCTTTCAGATGAAGAGAATTTAGCCAACACTACATTGAGTTATCCTTTGGCGCAATGTCATTATATACTTTCACCAACGAATATCTTCGTTTATTTATCAGAAGGATTTGATATTTATATTGCCGTACCAACCAATACTAATTTATATGAAACGCTGTACAAGGCTTTAAAAAGTGCCAAACCGCTTAGCTGGTATAATAGATTATTACAACAAAATAAAATTGCTCTTGTCGTTCTCCTGTTAGCATTGGTATGCGGAATTTATATTATTCTTACTGAAGCAATACCATTAGCCGTGGTTACATTTATTTCTAAAAAACAAGAAGCTGCACTCGGAGAAAAATTATACCAATCTGTTATAAAAGATGCTACAATTGATACCGCACTTAGCAAGCTGTCAAATCAATTTGTAAGTAATATTACGCTTAGCGATCAATATCCAATAGAGGTTACCGTTCTTAAAGATGACCAGGTGAATGCCTTCGAATTGCCCGGTGGACATATCATCGTCTATTCGGGTATATTGCCTTATATGCACAGCCAGGAAGAGTTTGTAGCATTATTATCGCATGAAGCATCGCATATCAACAATAGGCACAGTTTAAAATCTATCGCCAAAAGCATTAGTTCCTCACTGGCTTTATCGATCATACTGAATGATGCAGGAGATGTTACAAAAGGCATTATTGAAAATGCCAATTCAATTTATTCGTTAAATTATTCCAGAAGTTTAGAGCGCCAGGCAGATGGAGAAGGTTTAAAGCTGATGGTAAAAAATAATATTGATCCTAAAGGAATGAAACGTTTAATGCAGGACCTTTTAAAAGCACAAAAGGATCTTCCCACATCGATGTCGTTTTTAAGTAATCACCCGCTTACCAAAGAAAGAATTCAAAATGTTGATGATTTTATTAAAGAGCATCCGAAGTATATAGTTACTGATCATCCTATGCTTGTATCGATATGGGATAAGATAAAAGTTGCCGATGATGCTGAAGAAAATGCTACAAAAAAATAAAAGCGCTGATAAACTGGCAAGCTGCGCCAATTAATAATCCTGCATAAATATCTCTTGGCTGATGATCGCTAACGATCAAACGGGCAGTGCAAACCAACCCGGCTATTAACAATGCAATGCATAAAGGCACCGTCATCAGCATCGTGTTTTGTTGCAGGATGATCAGGAACAAAGCAACCATCCCTCCCATTGCAATGGCATGCATACTTATTTTAAAATATACATTAGCTATCAATGCTGCAGAAGAAACAATAAAAACACCAAATATAAATGCCGTTAAAATAGCAGGAACACCGCTGTCATTTTTAAAAACCCAGAACAGCCAGAAAAAATAAATATTGCTGATGATGTAAGGGACAACCCTGTCTTTTTGAGTTGTAAGAAACATCGAATCAATAAATTTCAATCTCCATAAAAGAAACACAGAGAATAATGGCAGAAAAATAGTGGCGTACGCAACGCGTATAGGTAACCAAAATTTATCATACAGGTCGTACCCCGCAAAATACGATGGGTGCACATAGAGTAAAAACAACGAAACGTATAAAGGGATGAATAACGGATGAAAAATATAAGATAATAAATGAGCGAAGAACCTTACTATGATTGGTTCTTCATGCGTGTGTTCAATTGTTGTATTGTTCAATTGTTGTATTGTTATTTGATCAATAATTATTAATTGTTAATTATCAATTATTAATTAATTATAGTTCTTTTCTTAATCTTGCTACAGGCACATTTAATTGTTCGCGGTATTTAGCAACGGTGCGCCTTGCAATGTTATAGCCTTTTTCCTGTAATAATTCAGTAAGCCTTTCATCGCTTAAAGGATTTTTTTTGCTTTCACCTTCTATAAGGTCGCTTAGTATTTTCTTTACTTCCCTTGTACTTACTTCTTCTCCGCTATCTGTTTGTAAACTTTCACTGAAAAAGAATTTTAAACGATAAGTACCAAATTCTGTCTGCACAAATTTACTGTTAGCAACACGACTAATGGTACTGATATCAAGATTTGTTTTTTCCGCTATATCTTTCAATATCATCGGCCTTAATTCCGTTTCATCTCCCGTAGTAAAAAAATCATATTGATAATTCATGATCGCATCCATGGTGCTTAGCAAAGTATGTTGTCTTTGTTTGATCGCATCGATGAACCATTTAGCAGCATCAATTTTTTGTTTGATAAAAATTACAGCTTCTTTTTGTCGCTTATCTTTCTTACTACCCTTATCGTAATCTTTTAGCATATCGCGGTATCCTTCGCTAATGCGCAGGTCCGGCGCGTTCTTACTGTTCAATGTTAATTCTAATTTTCCCGCATTGTTTACGATAAAGAAATCGGGCACTACATAACCTTCACCTTTTCCTGTTTCGCCGATATTACCTCCCGGCTTAGGATTTAGTTTTACGATCTGACTGATGACAGCACGCAATTCATCATCAGTAAGGTTCAAACCGCGTTGTATCTTTTCGTAATGCTTTTTAGTAAACTCGTCAAAATATTTATCCAATACTTTGATAGCCATTTCAACACTTTCGCCGCTTTTTCTTTTTAGCTGAAGCAGTAAACATTCCTGCAGGTCTCTGGCGCAAACACCTGCAGGTTCAAATTGCTGTATCTGTGCAATTAACTCAGTCAATTCTTCTTCGGTAGTATTGATATTCTGACGAAAGGCAAGATCATCCACTATTGCGCCAATATCTCTGCGCAAATAACCGTCATCATCCAGGTTACCGATAATTTGTTCGGCCACCATTTGCTGGTGATCATCCAAATTCAATAGTCCTAATTGCTCTAACATTAGTTCATTAAAGCCTGTTTCTACTTTATGGGGAATAACTTTACCATCATCTACTTCGGGATAATTATCATCTCTTAATTTATAATCAGCAATATCGTCATCACCGTCTTGTACATATTCGCTGATATCTATATTCTCATATTCATCCTGACTGCCATCTAATTCAAATTCGTCTTCTTTTGTTTCTTCAAACTCATCCGTTTCGTCATTTTTAAATTCGTCCACTTCTTCTTCTTCTCCGGATTCAAGTGCAGGGTTTTCTTCCAATTCTTCTTTTAAACGTTCTTCCAACTGCGCAGTGGATACCTGTAACAACTTCATTAACTGAATTTGCTGCGGAGATAATTTCTGTAGTTGTTTCTGGAATAATCCTTGACTGAGTGCCATTGTTTTTTACGTTTTTAGTAAGTACCGATCTTTTTCTCAAAAAAAATTCACTCGATATTACACGTAAATTACAAACAATTTTTATCAAAATTGAAAAAAACGCCAAAAAAATAAAAATTTGCATGATTTTTGTGGGGGTACCGGTACTACATTGAAGTCCTAACAATTGCGTATTACTATTGGGTCCAAAAAAGAAAAAGATTAATATTTATTAGTCTGAAAATTTTACAAAACGATATATTAAGAAAAATCTTAGCGATGAAAATGGCTGATCTTATCCAATAATTTATGTAAGGTTTTAGCTTCTGTTAATGATAAGGATTTTAATATCTCATCCATATGTTCTTCTTTTTTAGCCAGCTTATCGATCACCTTAACGGCTTTGGTTGTAATAGTAATATCTACCAGCCTTTTATCTCCTTTGCAAGGCACTTTTTTCACTAATTTTTTGATGACTAACCTGTCCACAATACGGCTGGTGTCACTCATTTTATCCAACATCTGCTCGCGTATTTGTAAGGTAGATAATGGAACCGGACTTGCTCTTAAAATCCGTAATATATTATATTGTTGTAAGGTAAGGTCTTCCTCTTCGTATATGTAGCGCAGCTTGTCAATAACCCAGTTATAGGCCCAAAGGATGCTTACAATAGCTTTTTGGCGTTCATTATTGTACGTAATAATTTTTGGTTTTCTTTTCACGGTCATAAGGGTAATATTTGGTTAGAGTCCTACGTATTAAAAACAAAGTTAATAATTATTCCTTCCATACGGATGCACCTTCGCTACAATTTGCACAAATATCAATATTCTTGCGGCTTTTTTTAAGGTCGTTTCTAAATTGTGTATAATTACTATTTTTCCAGATCTGCTTAAAAGACTGGTCCTTAAGGTTCCCCAGCTGGTGAGTGGCATCTTTATCGAAGCAGCAAGGCACAACTAATCCATCCCAGGTAATTACATTTGCGTGTTGCAATCTCCAGCAATTATTTACCAATTTATTTTTTGACGTATAGCTTCCATCCACATTTTTTTTATACCTGCTAAATTTATCAATGGTTGGTATTAATTGATTAGGATCTGTTGCATAATCATATACCTGTGCTGTTTTAAAACGCACTTCATCCACACCTACTTCTTTAGCTAATTTTTTAATAGCTTCTATCTGATGTTCGTTTGGTTTTACAACCAGAAATTGAAAAAATACGAAGGGTGTTTTACTATTTAATTCCTTTTTCCATTTCACAATATTTTTTGCTCCCTGCAACACCTTTTCCAAATTCCCTCCTACCCTGTATTGTTCATACACTTCTTGTGTTGTACCGTCAATGGAAATGATCAATCGATCCAAACCGCTTTCAACAGTACGTTTAGCTACTGCATCTGTTAGGTAATGTGCATTGGTTGATGTGGCTGTATAAATACTTTTTGAAGAAGCATACTGCACCATCTCTAAAAAATCAGGATTTAAAAATGGCTCTCCCTGAAAATAAAATATGAGGTATAATAATTCTTTATGGATCTCATCAATAGTTGTTTTAAAAAAATCTTGCTGTAACATTCCTGTAGGACGGGTAAATGCACGCAAGCCACTCGGACATTCTGGACAACGAAGATTACAGCTGGTAGTTGGCTCAAAAGAAATAGAAATTGGATAGCCCCATTGAACAGGCTTATTGGATATACGGCTCACATAAAAACTTGCGAACACTTTTGCCCCATTCAAAGCTTTTTTGAATGTAAGTTTTCCTAACAGGTTTTTCGTATCGTTCCAATTGAACTGGGGCATGCCGTAAAGGTAACTTATCGGGCAGTAACATCAGTTTCCTTACAATAATTTTAACTAATTGTAGTAGTAATTGTTACCTTGTAAACTAATTAAAAGCGTGAATATGGAATCAGAAATGGAGCCGGATGTTAAGGAGTTTTTGGTACGCATCATGCAAACTATTTCAATGAGCGTAGTATGGCTATTGGTGAATATGACACTGGGTATTTATTTTAATTTTGCTTTTTTTGAGAACAGGCCTTCTATCTGGAACTATTTATTCTATCTGTGGTTCCTGATAAGCTTTGGTTTACTGTTGTATTATTTTCACAAGAAATGGAAAGGAAAATTATAGCTTTGCAAAAATTTACAGGATGAAAAAGTGGTTAGTATACGGAGGATTTTTTTTAGTGTTGTTAGGCGTTTTTTATTATTTCGTTTATACGCAAATTGATTTTTCTGAATCGGGATTACCGGTAATCAATAATAATATCCAGGCTTTTTCTTTTGTTGATCAAAATGGCAAAACAATATCTAACAGGGATGTTGAAGGTAAAGTATATGTAGCGAATTATTTTTTTACAACCTGCCAGGGTATTTGTCCGAAAATGAATGCAAACATGCGCAGGGTATTTGATGAATTTAAAGATGAGAAAGATTTTATGATCTTATCACATACCTGTATGCCAGAAGTTGATTCTGTGCCGGTATTAAAAAAGTACGAGTACAAAATGGTAAATGGTAAATTAGAACAACGCATTGATCTGTCTTATGATATTATTGCTCCTGCTGATTCTACACTGCCTGTACAAAATAACAACTGGCTTTTTTTAACAGGAACAAAAACTTCTTTATACGATCTTGCGAGGCATAGTTATTTAATTGATAAGGGCGGAAGCGATACGGCATTAAATATTAATGAGCAATTTATTCATACGCAATTATTTGCCTTGGTTGATAAGCAACAGCGCGTAAGAGGTATTTATGATGGACTGAAAGAAGAAGAGATCCAAAAACTGATCACGGATACAAAGGCTTTATTGAGAGAAAAGGCGCCGAAGCAAAATTTTCTAAATAATTAAATTGATTTATTGCTAAATTGTTCAATTGTTTTCGGCAGTATTTATTTGGCAACAATTCAACAATTTATCTATTAAACAATTAAGCAGGAATGGAAAATGATATACTTACCATATTAAAAAAGAACCAGCTCAGTATCACTGACGGTCGCAAAAAGATCCTGGAGCTTTTTCTTCAAAGCGATGGAGCCTTGGCACATGCAGATATTGAAAAAAATACAGATGCTGCGTTCGACAGGGTGACCGTATACCGTACGTTACAAACATTTGTTGATAAAGGAATTGTTCATCATATCCCAACTACAGATAATTCCATCTTATACGCTTTGTGCAAAGATCAATGCGAAGCAGGGCATCACCATGATAACCACGTACATTTTATCTGCGACAATTGTAATAAAACAATTTGTTTAGAAGATGTAATAGTACCAACAGTAAAACTACCCAAGGGTTTTAAACCTAAACATGCAGAAATGGTAGTGAACGGCATTTGTGATGATTGTAAATAGAGTCGCAAGAACTAAGTAGCAAGTCGCAAGACAAAACACACTCTTTCATTCTTGTTACCTGATAGTTTATATCTTCTCCATCTCACCTTTTACAAAATCCATCAACAGTTTAATTCTTTCGGGAGAAAAATCAAATTTCAATCCTGCAGTTTCGTATAACTCCGGTAATGTTTTTGTCCCACCTAAAGCTAATGCGTTACAATAATTATCTAAAGCCAGCTGCTGGTTATTTTTAAACTGCATCCACATACCGATAGCGCCTAATTGTGCAATACCATATTCAATATAATAGAACGGCACTTCAAATAAATGTAACTGGCGCTGCCATGATGTATCGCGGTATTTTTCCAGGCCTGTTGTATCAACAATACCATCTTTAAATTCATCTAAGATCGAATTCCACGTGATAGTTCTTTGTTCAACTGTATGCTTTGGATTTTCGTAGATCCAATGCTGAAATTTATCAATGATCGCGATCCAT